>Ga0183101_1000224_pt1 | contig 101062 bp, 102 predicted proteins | sample Biomet3_FD_127790 | JGI IMG/M metagenome (GOLD analysis project Ga0183101, IMG submission 127790) | Microbial communities from bioreactor (seeded with sewage sludge) at LBNL, California, USA - Biofuel metagenome 3 | ecosystem: Engineered > Bioreactor > Anaerobic > Unclassified ... | reverse complement strand
ATAAGTTTTTGCGGTGAGGATTTAACGGAAAAAACTGAAAAAGAAATGACAAAATTTAGAGGGAAAGAAATAGCTATGATTTTTCAGGAGCCGATGACATGTCTTAATCCGGTTTTTACTATTGGACGCCAGATGAAAGATGTAATAATGACTCATCAGAAGAAGAGCTCAAAGGAAGCAGAAAAACAAGCAGAAGAAATGTTGGAAAAGGTACATATCAGGAATCCTAATAGGGTACTTAGCTGTTATCCTTATGAGCTATCAGGCGGCATGCGGCAACGTGTAATGATTGCCATAGCATTATCTTGCTCACCAAAGCTTTTGATTGCTGATGAACCAACCACGGCCCTTGATGTTACTATTCAAGCTCAGATTATATTTCTTATTAAGGAAGCTTGTAAGGCTACTGGTACCGGCGTTATTTTTATTTCCCATGATCTGGGAGTGGTTTCCCAGTTATGTGATACTATTGCCGTTATGTATTCGGGACAGATTGTAGAAGTTGGCAGGGCAGCAGATGTGCTTGCTCACCCACAGCACCCGTATACAAAAGCCCTGTTAGCATCTGTTCCTAGCTTTACACCTAGGGAAGATGGTAATGATACCTTGTCTGCAATACCGGGCATGGTGCCTGATCCTTTAGAGGTTATTACAGGCTGTAGATTTGCCCCTCGTTGCTCTTATGCTATGGATATTTGCCATAAGAAAGTACCACCACTACAAATTTTTGCAGATGGATATTCTCTACACTGTCATTTGCAAAAGGAGGTAGAGAATTGATGGAACCATTACTAGAAATTAGGGACCTGAAAAAGACTTTTAAAATTAAAAATTTTTTTGGCTCTACTACGGAAGTACAAGCACTAAAAGGAATTTCACTCTCTATTGCCAAAGGGGAATCCTTAGGAATTGTGGGTGAATCCGGATGTGGTAAAAGTACCTTGGCTAATCTTATTATTCGTTTGGATGAACCAACAGAGGGGTCAATCATTCTAGATGGGCAAGATATATCACATATAAAGGAAAAGGCGCTGCGCAAGTTACGTAGTCGTATACAGATAGTGTTTCAGGATCCTTATTCTTCACTTTCGCCAAGGATGACTGTTGAAGAAATATTAACTGAACCTATGTGTGTTGAGGGAGTAAAAACTACTAAACAAATGCGTGATAAGGCAGTTGAATTATTGGAGCTTGTTGGTATGCGTTCAAGTAACTTATCTCGTTACCCACATGAATTTTCAGGAGGGCAGCGTCAGAGGCTGTCAATTGCCAGAGCGCTTACCACAGAGCCTGACATTTTGCTCTTGGATGAACCGACATCAGCTTTGGACGTATCTGTGCAGGCACAAGTTTTGAATATACTTACCAGTTTGCAAAAACAGATGAATCTTACTTATCTTTTTATTTCCCATAATTTAGCCGTTGTAAAATACATTTCCAATCGAACTGCTGTTATGTATCGGGGTAAAGTAATGGAAATAGGACCGTCTAAAAACATACTAATGTCACCTGCGCATCCATATACAAAGAAACTGCTTGAAGCAGTACCTATTGTGGGTAAACCTTTTCATCAGCCGGATACGGAAGATGCATCTGTAAATGACGGCGATATTGTTGATGGCTGCAGTTATTACTATCGATGTCCTTTTGCGGAGAAAAGATGTTTAGAGCAGCAACCTGAATTTTTAGCTAAAGAGGCTTCTCATCTTGTGGCTTGCTGGAAAGGTTGACATATATTATAAAAGATTAGATTAGCAAATTAATCTAATCTTTTTGTCGGAAAAGAAGGGAAAGTAATGTCTGATTTTAAATTTCTTGAAGATGCTATACAAAAGGAAATGACATATTTTGGTATACCGGGTTGTGCCATTTCCATAATTGATCATGGAAGGGTATCTTCGCTACAATTTGGATATAGTGATATTGATAAGAAAGAACCTTTTACTACTGATACGATAAGTGGCATAGGATCATGCACTAAGTCAATGACGGCTTTTGCGGCTCTTCGTCTTGCGGAAAAGAAACTGCTTGATATTGATATGCCTGTTGCCGCATATATTAACGATTTTAGTCTTTGGGATGACGAGGCGTCCAAAAGTGTCACTGTAAGAGATATGCTTTGTCATAGAACAGGTCTCGGTGGGCATGATGGAACATGGCCTGATAATACTATTACGCGCATTGAATTTCTTCATCGTATTCGCAATATGGAACCGAATGCACAATTTCGCGTTCTTGCCCAGTACAGTAATGTTATGTATGTGGCTATAGGCGGTATTCTGGAAGCGGTATCAGGGAAAAAATGGGAAACTATTATGAATGAAGAAATTTTCGAACCATTGAAAATGAAAAATACTTTCTGTCTTATGGATGATGCACTAAGGCAGGGAAATTGCGCTATACCCTATGGATGGGATAATGGCCTGCACGCCCTTAAACGTTGGAATATTGACATGGCCGGACCCTGTGGGTCTGTAATGAGTACAGTTAAGGATTTGTCAAAATGGTTAGAGCTGCATATTAATTGGGGCACTTGTGGAAGGGAAAATATGCTTTCCACTGAAAACTTTTTGGATATGCATACACCACAGATTGCAATGGATTATCCGCATATAAAAGGCGGACATTCCTTAGGTTATGGCCTTGGCTGGCGTGTTATGGATTACCACGGGCACATAGTACAGCAACACACAGGTAAAATCGAAGGTTACAGCGCATTTCAATTTTATTTGCCGGAGAAAAATTGTGGAGCTGTATTTATGCAAAATTTCCATGCACCTGATAATCCATTTATTTTTACTATTCAAGGCTTATTGTTAGATTACTTTTTAGGGAGAAAACCGAAGGATTGGGTTGGACTTTATACAGAAAAACTTAATCATGCTCCGGAAGAAATGTATCATCATTTGGAATTTAACTTTATGCCAAAAAAGGCAGTACCGGATACTAAACCATCTCACGAACTGGTTGATTATGCGGGAACGTATGAGAATCACGGTTATGGTAAATTCACTATTGTTTTTGAAAACAAAAAACTCTGGTTACATGAAAGAGATGTATACTACCGGCCAATAACACATTTTAATTATGATGTTTTTCAGGTAGCGCAGGTTAAAGAAGACACTGATATTTACACTTTGCCACTTATTTTTACTACTAATGATGTTAGTGATGAGGTAATTGGATTTACGTTGCCTATGGAACCAAAGGTAAAACCCATAAAATTTAAAAAAATTAAATAACAAATGACTAAAGCTATGTAATACCTACGAAGGGTGACATAGCTTTTTGCATGTAATAGCATAATTTTCATTAAGATGATTATAAATATAATATAAAAGTATAGGGGTCAAATTAAGGTAAGGTTCAATTTTTTTTTACCAATGCAGGAAGAAGCAATAAAAATGTCGAAGTTAATAGTATTTATCTTAATTGCTAATTGCTAATTACTATAGTTTAAAAGGGGGTAATGATTTTGCAAATTAATGAAATTACTTGGCAAGCTGCTGGGCAGCAAGGTGAGGGTCTGGAAAGTCTAGGTGAAATTTTAGCTTCTGCACTAAATAGTTTTGGCTATTATTTATATGGATTTCGACAATTTTCTTCCCGCATAAAGGGCGGACATACAAATTACAAATTGCGCATAGCGACAAAGGCTATAGGTACTGTCAATAAGCAATGTGATTTGTTAATTGCGTTGGATAAAGATACTATGAGTAATGAAGCCTTGGCTATGACTGAAAAGGGTGTTATTCTAGCTGATGGTATATTGGCTCAGGAATATGAAGGGAAAGCACGTTGTTTTGCGATTCCTTTTACGGATATAGCAAAACAATATGGCAGCCAACAACAAAAGAATATTGCTGCCCTTGGTTGTACGGCAGCTGTAATTGGGTTATCGGAAGAAAGTTTAATAGGAATATTAAGTGAAAAATTTTCTAGCAAAGGGGCCTCTGTAGTTAATGCAAATTTGGCAGTGCTTAAGGCTGGAATAGAATACATTAAAAAGGAAGCACCTTCTTTGATAAATAGTTTAGCTTTGCCGGAACTTACAGAAAAAGAAAAACACCTTTTCCTTTTAGGTAATGAAGCAATGGGTTTTGGGGCCTTAAGTGCGGGAGCTAAACTTATGGCGGCGTATCCTATAACACCGGCTTCTGAAGTTATGGAGTATGTGGTTAAGAATATTAAGCAATTAGGTGGACAGATGTTACAGGTTGAAGATGAAATTGCTTCATGCACTATGGCTATAGGAGCGTCTTATGGTGGAGCACGGGCTTTTACGGCCACATCAGGCCCTGGTTTGTCACTAATGGCGGAAGCTATTGGATTGGCGGCAATGACAGAAACTCCATTGGTTGTAATTAATTCTCAAAGAGGTGGGCCTAGTACGGGGTTACCTACAAAACACGAACAGTCTGATGTATTCGCGGCTATTTATAATACTCATGGAGATTCAGCAAAGATTGTATTGTCCCCTAGTACTATTGAAGAGGCGTTCTATGATACTTTTGAGGCTTTTAATCTAGCAGAAGAGTATCAATGCCCTGTTATAGTGCTAGCTGATTTACAATTATCATTAGGTAAACAAACGATACCTGTGCCCGTTTATGACAAAATGGAAATAAGACGTGGCAAAATAGTGGGCGCTGATTCGCTTCCGCCTATTACGGCCCCTGAATATTTTCCGCGTTATAGTCTAGCAACCACAGATGGTATATCGCCAAGAGTCATTCCGGGCACACCCAATGGCATTTGTTTGGGTACAGGCTTAGAACATGATGAAAGCGGACGACCTACGGAAGCAAAAGCTATGAGAACTAAGCAAACAGAAAAACGTTTGCAAAAAATGGCAACATTTTTAAGCAAATATAAAAATGCTCTTGCCATTGACGCACCTTATAAAGAGGCTGATGTTTTGTTAATAGGAATGACGGCTACCCGTGCTTGTATTGAAGAAACTGTAGATACATTACGGGCTGAAGGAATAAAAGCAAATCATGTACAGGTTAGATTGTTATCTCCTTTCCCAGCAGAAGAAATTGCGTCATATTTGCGGCAAGCAAAAAAAATAATCGTTATTGAACATAATGCCACGGCGCAACTGGCGAATTTATTGCGTATGCATATAGAACAGTGTCCGCATTTGGAAAATATTTTGCAATATGATGGGGATATAATGTACAGTGAGCAATTATTAAAGCTTTGCAAGGAGGTGTTGTAAATGGCCACTTTACAAGATTTTAAAAATAATGTAAAACCAAATTGGTGCCCTGGTTGTGGCGATTATGCAGTACAGATGGCTTTGCAAAAAGCAGCAGTTCAATTAGGTATGAAGCCTTATGAATTGGCGCTTGTTTGTGGTATTGGTTGTAGTGGGAGGCTCTCTGGGTACATTTATGCTTATGGTATGCATACTACTCATGGTAGAGCATTGCCCTTTGCACAAGGCCTAAAAATAGCTAATCCGGAGCTAAATGTTATTGCCTGTGGTGGAGATGGAGATGGTATGGCTATAGGTATGGGGCATACATTTCATGCTATAAGGCGTAATATAAATTTAACGTATGTTTTAATGGATAATCATGTTTATGGCTTGACAAAGGGGCAGACGTCTCCACGTAGTGATTTGGGTTTCAAAACCAAGACTACACCTACAGGAAATATTGAAACTCCGGTCTCTACATTAGAAATGGCTTTGGCTGCAGGAGTTACTTTTTTGGCACAAGGGTTTTCCCCTCAATTGCAAGAACTGACAGATCTAATTGTAGCTGCTGTAAAACATCCCGGGTTTTCGCTGGTTAACGTTTTTAGTCCCTGTGTTACTTTTAACAAGGTTAATACGTATGAGTGGTTTAAGGATAAGCTTGTGGATGTAAAAGATATAGCAGAATATGACAATAGTGATAAAGGAGCTGTATTAAATCAGGTTCTCGAGCATGAAGGGCTATTGACAGGCTTGCTTTATCAAAATTTAAAAAAGCCAAGCTATGAAGAACTAAGTGGGTTATCAAAAAATAATCAGATGCAGTCAGTAAAAAAACTAGCTCCTGAGGTTTTTGACAAACTAGTGAAGAATTTTTACTAATGCAATAAGGACATTGTTTTTGTCGAATATATATTTATTTTGAGGTGGAGTTATGCGTATTGTAGTGGCCCCTGATTCCTATAAAGGCAGTTTGTCCGCCATTGAAGTTTCAAATGCTATTGCTAAAGGAATACTAAAGGCATTTCCGGAGGCAGAGGTAATTAAAGTACCTATTGCTGATGGGGGAGAAGGTACGGTTGAGGCCTTAGTAACAGCCACAGGCGGCAAATATATTTATACAGAAGTGACAGGTCCACTTTCTGAAACAATAAATGCCAGGTGGGCAATATTAGGCGACGGCAATACTGCCGTAATTGAGATGGCTGCCGCTTCAGGTTTGACGTTAATTGCCAAAGAGAAAAGAAACCCGTGTATTACAACAACTTATGGCACAGGACAGTTAATTAAAGCGGCCTTGGATATGGGCCTACGAAAGTTTATTATTTGTATTGGCGGTAGTGCCACTAATGATGGAGGAGCTGGATTAGCACAAGCTTTAGGAGTTAAATTTTTGGATAGTGCTAAGCATGAACTGCCTTATGGTGGTGCAGCTTTAATTAAACTTGCAGAAATAAACGCATTAAATCTAGATAAACGTTTACAGGAGGCAAAATTTGTCGTAGCCTGTGATGTAGCTAATCCTCTTTGTGGGACTCTAGGGGCATCGGTTGTATTCGGACCGCAAAAAGGCGCAACTGCTAAAATGGTAGAAGAACTTGATGCAGCATTAGAAAATTACCAAAAAATAGCTTGCCATACGACTGGAAAAGATGTGGCAGGAATACCTGGTGCCGGTGCCGCCGGTGGATTAGGGGCAGGATTAATGTTTTTCACTTCTGCAAAGTTTCAGCCTGGCATAGAACTTGTTATAAGCGCAAGCGGATTAAGGGAAAAAATAAAAACTGCTGATCTGGTTATTACAGGCGAAGGCTGCACTGATTTTCAGACCGTATTTGGTAAGGCACCGGTAGGTATTGCCAAGCTGGCAAAGCAGTTTGAGGTTCCGGTTATTTGCTTAGCAGGGAGCTTGGGACAAGGTTACCGGGAGGTTTTAGCTTGTGATATTGATGCTTTAATGAATATTCAACCGCAGCCTATGGGATTAGAGCAGTGTATAGAGGAGGCTGAAATTCTTACGGAAGAAGCCGCTTTTCGCTTAGGGTTGCTGCTTCGGGTTGGCATAAAGCTAAAGATATAGTATCATTATAGATAAGCCTTTAGTTTTAGGTTATGATATTTTTGAAAGAGGTGTACAAAATGAATGAAACAATGAAGGTTTTGTTATCACAAAGATCCATCAGAAAATTTACTAAGCAGGAAATTGAACCTGAAAAATTGCATGAAATAATTTCTGCTGCTCAATGGACGGCAACTTCTAGTTATTTTCAGACGTTTACTATTATTAATATTAAAGACCCGGAAAAACGGGCAACTATTGCAGAAATAGCAGGAGGGCAGCCTTGGGTAGTAAATGCTCCGGTATTCCTGATGTTTTGTGCTGACTTACATCGAGCTGAGAAATATTGGAAAGATGCTGACAAGAAAGTTTTTTCTAATCATGAAACGTTTGTCGTAGCAACGGTAGATGCCGCTTTAGCTGCCCAAAAAGCCTATATTGCTGCTCAATCAATGGGATTAGGGGGCGTTTTTGTAGGCGGAATAAGAAATGACATTAAAGCTTTATGCGATTTATTAAAACTGCCACAATTAGTTTACCCTGTTTTTGGTATGTGTCTAGGTTATCCTTTGGGAGAACAAGCACAAAGGCCGCGTCTTCCACTTGATGTTATCTTTAAAACGGATACCTATGATGAAACCAAAGATGAGGCATTAATTAATGAGTATGACCAACAGGTGAAAGAGTACTATATAAATAGGACTTCAGGGAAAATAGATGATACTTGGAGTGAACGGTGTGCTAAGACCTTAATGGAAAAACCTAGATATGAAGTCAAAGACTTCATAAAAGCAAAAGGATTTACCCTATCCTAAAAGGTTGTGAAACAGCGCAACATATAAATATTCATAGGGTTCATTAGTCAAATAAAAGTTACCCCTAAATGTTGTAGGAAAAACATTTGGGGGTATTTTTATATTAAAAATAAAAGTTATTGACATATGCCATAAACGTTGTATAATAAAAAAGTAAACGACATATGTCATAAACTGTAGAGGGGAGGAGAACACATGCCTAGACCAATGAAATGGAGAAAAGTATGCTGTTTGCCTGAAAGGAATCAGTTTGGACCTTTAGGGGCGGAGGCTAATTTGGAAAATTTTGTTAAAATGACGGTTGATGAGTATGAAACGATTCGTCTAATTGATTTGGAAGATTTAACACAAGAAGAATGCGCTAAGCAAATGAATATTGCTAGGACTACCGTACAAGGTATTTACAATGAAGCCAGGAAAAAACTTGCTCAATCTTTAGTTAATGGAAAGGTGCTCTTTATTGAGGGGGGCGAATATAGATTATGTGATGGCCAAGGTAAAGGCAAAGGGTGTTGCGGTAGCGGTTGTCAAAGACACGGACATTTTGAGTAATATGCAGAAATAGAATTATACCATTTACAGTTCTTATTACTTTGTTAGAACAGAACGGAGGAGAATATGAAAATTGCTATACCGGTAGATGAAAATGAAAAGGAAACAGGGGTGTGTATTTCTTTTGGACGGGCCCCATATTTTATGTTTTACGATATTGAAACAAAAAATAGTGAGTTTTTGCTTAATAGTGCAGCGGAAAGTCAAGGCGGAGCGGGAATTAAGGCCGCACAATTGCTTGTGGATAATAGGGCTGATGTTTTATTATCGCCACGTTGCGGCCAAAATGCTGCAGAAGTATTGCAGGCAGCTAATATTAAACTGTTTAAAACACTAGGAACTTCTGTCAGAGAAAATATTCAAGCTTTTGAGGTTGGTAAGTTAGCTGTATTAAGTGAAATTCATGCAGGTTTCCATAATCACGGAGGAAAATAGATGAATGTAGCAGTATTAAGCGGCAAAGGCGGTACCGGTAAGACTTTTGTATCAGTTAATTTAGCTGCTGCTGCCCCAAAAGCTATTTATATTGATTGTGATGTGGAAGAACCTAATGGCTATTTATTTTTTAATCCGGAAAATATTGTAGAAGAAAAAATCACAGTTAAGCTGCCTGTTGTAGATCATGAACTTTGCACAGGTTGCCGTAAATGTGTTGATTTTTGTGCATTTAATGCTTTAGCTTACATAGGTGGCAAAGTAAAAATTTTTGATGAGGTTTGTCATTCCTGTGGTGGTTGTATGTTGGTTTGCCCGGAAAAAGCTGTATCAGAAAAGGATAAGACTATTGGTATTGTGCAACAAGGTCAGTCAAAAACAGTAACTGTAAAGACAGGAATATTAAATGCAGGAGAGGCATCAGGCATTCCTATAATCAAAAATCTATTGCAAAATATAAAAAATACGGAACAGCAACTAAATATAATTGATTGTCCTCCAGGTAGTTCCTGCATAGTTATGGAAAGCATTAAAGACGCAGATTATTGTATTTTGGTGGCAGAACCAACTATTTTTGGCCTGCATAATTTAAAGATGGTTTATGAGTTAGTCCAGTTATTTTCTAAACCTTTTGGTGTGGTTTTGAATAAATGCTCAAAGGGTAAAAATCCTGCTGAAGAATTCTGTATTAAAGAAAATATTGCAATTCTAGGCAAAATATCTTTTGACAAGATGTTGGGAACAGAAAATTCTAATGCTCACATAATAGTTAGACAAAATGCACAATACAATGAGCTATTCACTTCTTTGCTAGGGAAGGTTTGTAAGGAGGTGCAGCATGAAACAACTACTGGTGCTTAGTGGTAAAGGTGGTACTGGCAAAACCACATTTGTAAGTGCATTTATTAAATTGGCAGATGCTCACGCCTACGCTGACTGTGATGTTGATGCCCCTAATTTACACTTACTTATGGGCCAGGGAATTTCTCCGGAGGAAACCGACTATTATGGTATGCCAAAAGCAGTAATAGATGCCAAGCTTTGCATAGGTTGCAATAAGTGTAAATCTTCTTGCCGCTTTGATGCCATAGTAGTTAAAAATGGTTATACGGTTGATCTTTTTGCCTGTGAAGGCTGTGGTGTTTGTGCAGCTATTTGCCCTGTGGGTGCTGTTACTATGCAGCCGGCAATAGCAGGAAAACTAAAGCTGTATAGGCAACAAAACAGGATTTTTTCTACGGCTCAATTAAAAATGGGCAGTGGTACTTCAGGAAAACTTGTTACCGAAGTGAAAAAAGCTATGAATATAAAAATGCAAAAGCAAGATTTTGCAATTTTGGATGGCTCACCGGGAATAGGATGTCCGGTAATAGCGTCTTTAAGTGGCGTAGATTTTGTTTTGATTGTTGCTGAACCTTCTATGTCAGGAATAAGCGATATGAAGAGAATAATTCAAACAGCAAAAATAATGCAGACGCCAATGGCCGTTACTATTAACAAATATGATACTAATCTTTCTAAAAGTGAAGAAATAGAAGGGTTCTGCCTAGAAGAAAATATCCCTTTTATTGGGGTAGTTCCTTTTGATAATAGGGCAGTTGAAGCAATAAACAGTGGTAATACTATAGTTGACATAGACTGTGTTTCCGGTAGAGCAGTGAAGGAAGTTTATGAAAAACTAATAAAAATATTATAATAAAAAATGGAGGAAAATTTATGAAAATTGCAGTAGCTAGTGAAAACAATATGGTGGCAGGTCATTTTGGACATTGTGAAACTTTTACTATTTTTGATACGGAGGGTGATAAGATTCTTAAAAAAGAAGCAATTCCCAATCCGGGGCACAAACCGGGATTCTTGCCAAATTTCTTAAATGATCTCGGTGTAAAGGTAATTATTGCCGGCGGTATGGGCGGCGGAGCAGTAGATATATTTAACGAGAAGCAAATTGAAGTTATTGTTGGCGCTAGTGGCGAAACAGAGCAAGTTGTAACCGAATATTTAAATGGTAATTTGCAGTCTACCGGTTCTATCTGCCATGAACATCAGCATCATGATGAATGCGGAGAATGAGACAGAAAATATTTGTTGTGAAATGCGGATAACTGATAAAACAAAGAATCCCCCTATAAATGGAGCAATAAAGCCATTTATAGGGGGATTCTTTGTTAAGTTGAGGTCTTTATGCTTTATTAATATAGCCCCTGTTCATTTAAGTATTTATTAATTTTTGCCAGTTTCTTTTTGTTATCAGTACCAATTTTGGCACTAATATGAGCACAGAGTAATTCACATAAGAACTGCACAGAGGTATAAGAGGTAAAATAAGTATTACTGCCAATATTTACCAAAAGTACTACATCAGCGTATTTTGCAATAGGTGATGTTGCATTGTCAGTAATTAATATAATTTTAGATTTGGAGTCAAAAGCCATTTTAGCAGTAGTAATATCTAGATTGGAATAACGAGGAAAGGAAATTATGATCAAGATATCTTTGGGATTACAACTAGCTATAAAGTCGAAGGGGGTCATAGCTTGGCTAGTATTTATAAAAACGTTGTCAACTAATTGGTTAAGAATCAAGGCTAAGAATTCTGCCATGCCGGCTCTGCTTCTAGTGCCTATCACAAATTTTCGCTCAGCATTTAATAAAAGTTCACTTGCCTCTTCAAATTCGCCTTTTTTGTTTTGCAAAGCTATTGAGTTTATGTTATTGAAAACATTATTTTTATGATTTTCGAATAAATCTATATTTGACAGTGAGGCAGCACTTTTAGCCAATCTTTCGGTTGGTACCGTCAAGGACGCTGACAATGACGGAATCTCTCGTGCTTGTTCTTCTCGCAGAAATTTCTGAAACGTTGTAAAACCGTTAAAACCTAGTGCTCGAGAAAAACGGATAACCGAAGTGTAACTGACTTTAGCTTCTCTAGCAATATCTGTTGAGGTTAAAAAACAAGCTTTGTTAGGTTGGTTTAAAATAAAGTCAGCAATTTTTTTTTCAGTTTTTGTTAGAGTGGCTTCGCTAACATAATTTTTTATTGTTTTTATAGTCATTTTGTGTCTCCCTCTAATAAACTCAACTAATTATATCATAGTATTGCAAGTCATGAATGTATACATAATACTTATAATTAACACATTGCTGTTTTTTATGTAATGATATAAACTAAAAATATAATTATTCAATAAAAAAATAAAAAGGATAATTTTATCCTAAAGGAGCTACTGTTATGGACAAAGGAGAGTTCTTTTCACAGGCATTGTGCAATGAAATTAGAGACAAGTTTGCTTTTATTGATGCAGATCCTCAATTGGGTACTAGGTTGTTTTTTGATAATTCCGGGGGGTCTTTGCGGTTGAAGGCGGCAATAGATGCAAAAACGGAACTAGATTTGATTCCGGATTGCCCGGAACGTTATCACGAAAGAGCAGATATTTTGAATGCAATAATTCAAAGAGGAACGGATGATATTCTTAAAATTATATTGGGTGCCAAGGGTGGTTCGTTAATGACGGAACTCACAGCATCACAAACCGTTTTTCAGGGCATTGCTACAATAATGGAAAATGTGGAGGGAACTAATGCGGTTACAAGTAATGTTGAACATCCCTCAGCATATGACGCGTTAAAGTTTTATTGTCAAAAAAATCATAAAGAATTTAGAGTGGCAGAAGTGAATGCAAAAACTGGTTTTGTTGAGCCGGAAAAAGTAGCTGAATTAGTGGATGAAAATACAATTTTAGTGAGTATAATGGCATCCTCCAATATATCTGGAAATATAATGGATTTAGAAGAAATAGTGAAGGTAGTAAGAGAAAAGAATCCTAACGTTTATATTATAAGTGATGCTGTTCAACATGTGCCACATGGATTGATGGATGTAGATAAATTGAAACTTGATTTTGTCAATTTTGCACCATATAAATTTATGGCCAGCCGCGGAATTGGTGTAGCTTATGTATCGGAGCGAGTTAGCAAGTTGCCACATCATAAGTTGTTGGGAAAAGATAATCAAATTTGGGAATTAGGAACACCGACGCCATCTTTATATGCATCTATCTCTGCAGTTGTTGATTACGTTTGCTGGTTAGGAACAAAATTTATAAATTCAAGTGACAGAAGAGAGCTCTTTTGTGCCGGTATGAGAGGCATTGAAATGCAGGAAAGAGCATTAATGAATTACATGATTGAAGGGTTGCGCAAGATTTCAGGTGTAACTGTGTTTTTAGATAATGATGATTTGGAGCGAAAAGATTTTATTTTGGCAATAGATATAAAAGGTAAGGATTTAACGGAATGCGTAAAAGAGTATCAAAGAAGGGGGATAACAGTTTACGAAAGAGTTAATACTAGTATATATTCAAAGCGAATTGTGGAGGCATTAAACTTTGAAGGTGCAATTAGGGTGTCGCCACTGCATTGCAACACTTGTGATGAGATTGATAGATTCTTAAAAGTTACTGCAGAGATTGTTTCTTTGTAATTTGAAGGAGGGGAAAAAATGAAAAAGCTTGGGTTAACTTCAAAAATATTTATCGGCTTTGCTCTTGGTATAATACTAGGACTTATATTTAAAGAAAAAGTACTGATTTTAAAGCCCTTGGGAGATATTTTCCTGACACTGATAAAAATGATCGTAGTTCCCTTAGTCTTTTGTTCTATTACTAGCGGGGTTGCTAGTATAGGAGACATTAATCGTTTGAAAAGAATCGGCAGCAGGACAGTAATATATTTTGTCGTTACAACCATGCTTGCCGGTATTATTGGATTATTAATTGCTAATTTTGTGCAACCGGGTGCTGGTGTTGATCTTAATATGATACAGGCCAGCAGTAAGTTTCAGGCAAAAGAAATGCCTACCTTGGCAAAAACCTTGCTAGATATGTTCCCATCTAATCCCATTAAATCAATGGTGGATGGCAATCTAATGCAAATTATTGTATTCTCTTTATTCCTAGGAGTCTCACTAACAATGTTGGGAGAAAAAGGCAAGAAGGTTATTGATTTGTTCAATTCTGGAACGGAAGCAATGTATAAAATGACGGCAATTGTTATGGAATTTTCGCCTATTGGTGTTGCGGCACTTATGGCATGTTCTATTGGTGAATATGGTATAAAAATATTTGGACCTCTAGGCAAATTTATAATGACGGACTATTTAGGTTTGCTGACAGTTATAATAATAATGTATATACCAATGCTTAAATTTATTGCAAAAGTGCCACTAGGATATTTTTTCAAAAAAGTTTTACAGATATGGATGGTTACTGCCAGTACAACTAGCAGCTCAGGAACCCTTCCTGTGACTATTGGTGTGACGAAAAAAAGATTTGGTGTTCCAGATGAGATAGCTGAATTTATATTGCCTTTGGGTGCTACAATGAACATGAATGGGGCGGTTGTTTATTACTCTGCGGCGGTTATGTTTGTATCTCAGATTTATGGCATACACATGGAATTATCACAGCAAATACTTACCATAGTACTAGCAACTATTATTTCTATTGGTTCACCAGGTATTCCTGGGGGTGGCATTGTTATGACTATAATGCTTTTGACTACAATGGGGTTACCAATGGAAATAGTTGGAATGATAGCAGGTATTTACAGAATTCTTGATATGGGTCATACCACTTTAAATGTAACAGGAGATGTTGTCACTTCATTATGCATTAGCAGAAGTGAAAAGGTACTTAATGATTCTGTATATGACGAAGTAGAGACTGTCAGTTCTTCTGACATAGTATAGGTATCAAGAAATAATGGCTGACTGCCTTTGGAAAGCTGGTACTGCAAATATATATGAATGGATATTGGCAGCGTTACCCAAAATTTAAATAATAAAATGACACTATCATAAGTGGCTTAAATTAGCCAAGTCATGGTAGTGTTGTTTTTTGTTTACTGGTAGGGCTAGTTAATTAGTTGGTATTTCACTAAAAATGAATATCAAGGTTTGACCTATAGGTATCAGTTAGAGTATATATTTTGTATACCTGAAAAGGATATGTCCATACAGAGTGGATAAAGTCTATATTTATGTAAATTTCTATACAATTCATGTTGAGTGACACTACAAATATATAGTATAATAAAGGTGCTTGTAATAGGTGACGGGATTTTGTGTTTCGTCATACGAGGTGTTTATAAAACTTAGGAGGAGAGAAAATGGTTAACAAAGAGCGTGTATTGGCAGAATTTATGGAATTAATAAAGATTACATGTATTTCTAAGCAAGAACGCGAAGTCGGTGACTTAATGATTGCCCGTTTGCAGGAGCTTGGTGGTACGGTTGTTGAAGATGTTAAGTCTAGGGAAGCTTTGGGCGGTAACTGTGGTAATTTAGTTGCTACTTTTAAGGGAAACGTGGAGAAAGCACCTACAATCATGCTGACAGCTCATTTGGACTGCGTTGTGCCTTGTGCTAATATTAAGCCACAAATAAAAGATGGCATAATAACTTCTGATGGCACTACTATTTTAGGTGGAGATTGTAAAGCTGGCATAGTGCCAATTTTAGAGACCTTACGTGTATTAAAAGAGGATAACCTTCCTCATGGTGATATTCAAGTTGTCTTTACAGTTTGTGAAGAGCTTGGTTTAGCCGGATCTAAAAATATGGATCAAAGTCTTTTGCATGCGGATTTTGGGTTTACTCTGGACTCCAGTGGTAGACCGGGGAAAATTATTGATATGGCACCGGGCCAAAATAAAATTAATGTTAAAGTTTATGGTAAGACCGCTCATGCAGGTCTTGCACCGGAAAAAGGCGTTAATGCAATTAAATTAGCAGCACAAATTCTTACCTACGTTCCTCAGGGACGTATTGATGAGGAAACCACTTGTAATATAGGATTAATTTCCGGTGGTAGAGCAACGAATATTGTACCTGATATGGTAGAAATAAAGGGCGAATGTCGCAGTCGTCATCAAAACAAAATGGAGAAGTTAACACAAGAAATTGTTGATGCTTATAAGGCTGGAGCTGAAGAAGCCGGAGCTAAGATCGATATTGAAGTACTACCTTCATATAATCCTTATGTATTGTCACATAATAGCACGGCTATGATTGTTGCCAAAAAGGCTGCAGAAAACATTGGATTGGTTCCTGATATTACCGGCACAGGTGGAGGCAGTGATGCTAACCATTTTAATGAATATGGGATATCTTGTACAGTATTGGGAGTAGGAATGACTAATTGCCATACCTGCGAAGAATGCATTATTGAAGAAGATTTGTATAAAACAGCGGAATGGGTTTTAGAAATGGTTAAAGTAACAGCAGAACAATAATTAAATGGGTAAGTGAAATTTAATTTTATTTGGGGGTTATGTCATGGCTTTAGTTATTTCATTTATAGTAACATGCTGGGTTGCCTATCTAATTTATAAGAAATATAAACCACAACCGGTATTGATAATTGGTGGATTCATACTGATGTATACGGCTGTTATTTTTGGGTATGGACATATTTTAGCACCAAAAGAAAGTACAGGATCTCTAATATTTGATGCCTTTGAATTTGTACGTGCAACGATGAGCTCAAGAGCAGCAGGTCTTGGCTTAAATATTATGGCTGTTGGTGCTTTTGCTAAGTACATGGATAAAATAGGAGCGTCAAGAGCATTGGTTCGTATGACAATTAGACCGCTTCTGGCCCTAAAATCTCCCTATATTGTTTTATCCTGTGTATGGATTGTTGGTATGTGTATTGGTCTTTGCATTAATAGTGCCTCAGGGTTAGCAATGCTTTTAATGGTAACGGCATTCCCGGTTTTGGTGGGGCTAGGGGTAAGCAGATTGGCTGCTACAGCCGCTGTTGCTACAACTTTATGTTTTGATTGGAGCCCTAGTGATACAGGAACTATTTTATCTGCAGAAACAGCTGGTCTTAATCCTGTTGTTTATTGGACAGATTATCAAGTTCCAATAGTTTTGGTTGCTTTTGTTGTTGTCGGTATTCTTCACTATATGACGCAAAAATATATGGATAAACGTGACGGACATATTGTTACACCCATGGAAGTAGAAGGCGGGCATGATGAAGAAGATACGGCTCCTTGGTTTTATGCTTTTTTACCGGTAATTCCTTTAGCTTTGATTTTGAGCTTTAGCCCGTTGTGGATTACCTGGATTAAAGTTAATATTGTTAATGCTATGTTTATTGGTTTAGCTATAGGAATGATTGCAGAATCTATTCGTTGGAAGGGTGATCTTAAGAAAGTTTTTGGAGATGTACAATCTTTCTTTGACGGTTTAGGTCTTCAGATGGCCAACGTTGTTACACTAATTGTTGCCGGTCAAACGTTTGCTCAAGGTTTAATGAGTATGGGTGTTATTGGTACTCTCATTAAAGGCAGTCAAGATTTTGGCTTCGGACCAATGTCTATGATTTTGGTTATGGTAGCAATTATTGCAGTTTCTTCTATAGTTATGGGCTCGGGCAATGCACCATTCTTTGCTTTTGCTGCCTTGACCCCAGCAGTGGCTGCTCAGACGGGGATGGCTCCTGTCTTTATGTTGCTGCCTATGCATTTTGCAGCGAGTATAGCTCGAAATTGTTCTCCTATTACAGCCGTTATAGTAGTGGCTGCAGGTATTGGCGGTGTTTCGCCCTTTGATTTGATTAAACGTACAGCTATTCCCATGGCTGGTGCCATGCTGGTTAACGTTGGTATGACATTCTTTTTGTACTATAGAGGTTAATATGTATTTCAAGCAGGACAGTTGCTCAGGCAACTGTCCTGCTTTTTTGTTAATTTTCAATATTTGAGGTATAATAAACTGGTATTTATTTTAAAGGATTATTTCTTTGCTAAAGAGGGGGATTATGACATGGCCAACATTGATTTTAAAAGATATTTAAAACAATATCCTGACAAAGATGGCAGATTTGGTAGATATGGTGGAGCGTACTTACCACCGGAATTGATACCTGCATTTAAAGAAATAAATGAAGCATATTTGACTATATGCCATTCTTCGCAATTCATAAGTGAATTGCGTCGTATTCGCAAAGAATTTCAAGGGCGGCCGACACCTGTTTATCACTGTGAACGGTTGTCACGCAAGCTAGGTAACTGTCAAATTTACTTAAAAAGAGAAGATTTAAACCATACAGGTGCACATAAATTAAACCATTGTATGGGCGAAGGACTTTTAGCTAAATTTATGGGTAAGAAAAAAATAATTGCCGAAACAGGTGCCGGGCAACATGGTGTGGCGTTAGCAACAGCTGCTGCATTTTTTGGTTTGGAGTGCGATATATATATGGGTGAAGTAGATATTGCAAAACAAGCACCTAATGTAGCACGTATGAAGGTTTTAGGTGCTAAAGTAGTACCTGTGACACATGGTTTAAAGACCTTGAAGGAAGCAGTTGATGCTGCATTTACCGCTTACTTAAAGGAATATAAGGACACTATTTATTGTATTGGGTCAGCAGTGGGACCTCATCCTTTTCCACTTATTGTACGGGATTTTCAGGCAGTGGTAGGGACCGAAGCAAAAGAACAATTTAAGGAAATGACAGGGTTCTTGCCGGATGTAGTTACAGCCTGTGTTGGTGGCGGCAGTAATGCTATAGGCATGTTTGTACCTTTTTTGGATGAACCGGTGGAGCTTGTTGGTGTAGAACCTTTGGGTCGTGGTGAAAAAATGGGAGATAACGCTGCATCAATGAGTTATGGCAGCGAAGGTGTTATGCATGGCTTTGACAGTATTATGTTAAAGGATGCAGCCGGTGAACCGGGACCTGTATATTCTATAGCAAGCGGTCTTGATTATCCTTCTGTTGGACCGGAACATGCTTTCCTACGTGAAATTGGTCGGGTTAAATATGACAGTGCTACTGACGAAGAGGCAATCGATGCCTTCTTTAAATTATCTCGTTATGAGGGAATTATACCTGCGTTGGAAAGTGCTCATGCTGTGGCATATGCTATGCGCAGAGCAAAAGAAATGGGACAAGGATCAATTTTAGTTAATTTAAGTGGCCGTGGTGATAAAGATTTGGACTATGTCATAGAGAAATACGGCTTTGGCGATAATTACAAAGATTTTAAATAATATGGATAAATTTTCAATAGGGTCGTATTACTAGATTGAAAAAATAATACATTAGGGCAATAAAAATTAGCGATTAGTATTGGTAAATACGTTGAAACCTTAGAGTTAGTATCGTATAATAGTGCGATAACCTAGGAGCTTTAGCTTAACAAATGAGAGGATGGGCGAAAATGCGTATAGTTGTAACAATAGTAGGAAAAGATGCTGTGGGTATTACAGCAAAGGTCAGTGGTTTGTTGGCTGATAATGGGGTAAACATTCTTAATATTAACCAAAATATACTTGATGGGTTTTTTAATATGGTAGTTGTTGCTGATATGGCGACTGCCAGTGTATCTTTGCAAGAATTAAAAGAAAAAGCCACCATTTTGGGTAAACAAATCGGAGTTGAAATTAGAGCACAGCACGAAGATATATTTACAGCTATGCATAGTATATAGGGAGGCAGTTCATGTTTACAATTAAAGAGGTTTTAGAAACCACAAGAATGATAACTGAGAACAATTTAGATGTACGCACTATTACTATGGGTATTAGCTTGCGTGATTGTTCTCACCCTGATATTAATGTTGTAGCTCAAAAAATCTATGACAAGATTACTACCAAGGCTGAACATTTAGTTAAGACCGGTGAGGATCTGGAAGCTGAGTTGGGTGTTCCCATTATTCACAAACGTATTTCTGTTACTCCTATTTCTATGGTGGGGGAAAGTTGCGATGTAACAAGCTATGTCCCTTTAGCTATGGCTTTGGACAAAGCGGCTAAAGCAGTCGGTGTAAACTTTATTGGTGGTTTTTCAGCCCTAGTGGATAAAGGATATACTAAAGGTGATCAGATATTAATTAATTCTATTCCCGAAGCATTGGCCACTACAGATATAGTTTGTTCTTCTGTCGCTATTGGTTCGACAAAATGTGGTATAAATATGGATGCTGTAAGGCAAATGGGGCAAATAGTTAAAGAAACGGCACGCTTAACAGCTGCACGTGATGCCATAGGTTGCGCTAAATTGGTTATTTTTTGTAATTCCGTACCTGATAATCCTTTTATGGCAGGAGCTTTTCATGGGGTAACGGAACCGGAAAGCGTTATTAACGTAGGTGTAAGTGGTCCTGGGGTAGTTAAACGTGCTTTGGAAGATGTACGTGGACAAGACATTGGAGCTGTGGCAGAAACGATTAAGAAGACTGCCTTCAAAATTACCAGAGTTGGTCAATTGGTTGCGCAAGAAGCAGCGAAGAGACTTAATACCCAGTTTGGTATTATTGATTTGTCCTTGGCTCCTACACCGGCTGTTGGTGATAGTGTTGCCTATATATTGGAAGAAATTGGCTTGGAATGTTGTGGTGGTCCGGGGACGACTGCGGCCTTAGCACTTCTTAATGATGCAGTAAAAAAAGGTGGCTTAATGGCATCTAGCTATGTGGGTGGTTTAAGCGGCGCCTTTATTCCGGTTAGTGAGGATGCTGGAATGATTCACGCTGTAGAGTGTGGCTGTCTGACCTTAGAAAAATTAGAAGCTATGACTTGTGTTTGTTCTGTAGGTTTGGATATGATTGCTATTCCGGGAGATACTACAGCTGCTACAATTTCGGCTATAATTGCTGATGAAGCGGCTATTGGTATGATTAATAATAAAACTACAGCTGTTCGTCTTATCCCTGTACCTGGCAAGAAGGTTGGAGATAGCGTAGAGTTTGGCGGGTTGTTAGGTTATGCCCCAATTATAAAAGTAAATACCTTTAAACCGGATGTATTCATTGCTCGTGGTGGAAGAATACCGGCACCAATTAGGAGTTTGACTAATTAATGAAAAAGGCAGTAAAAGATGCAATTTTAGAGGCTTTAGAAGAACATTATGCAGGGGCTAAAACAGCTCTAAATTATAATTCACCTTTTGAATTATTAGTGGCTGTTATTATGTCTGCCCAATGTACTGACGAGCGGGTAAATAAAATAACGGCGCGTATTTTCCCTACTTACAATACACCGGAAAAAATGGCGGAACTAGAACAGTCAAAACTCGAAGAGCTTATACATGATTGCGGATTATTTCGTGCTAAGGCTAAAAATATTTTGGGAACCTGTCATAAGTTGCTGATAGATTTTAATGGTATTATTCCTAATAATATTGCTGAGCTTATGACGTTACCGGGCGTAGGCAAGAAAACTGCTAATGTAGTTGCAAGCGTGATTTATGGAATTCCGGCTATTGCAGTAGATACCCATGTTTTCCGAGTTTCACATAGGCTGGGCTTGGCAAAGGGACCAGATCCATTAGCAGTAGAACAAGAACTGATGAAAGCAATACCTAAAGATAAGTGGAGCGATGCACATCATTGGCTTATTTGGCATGGACGCAATATTTGCAAGGCTAGGAAACCCTTGTGTAGTGAATGTGTCTTACTGGAATTGTGCCCATATAAGGGAAAAACTGTGTAGAAAAGTATAAAAAATATGAGGAGTCTTGCTGGCCTTTTACAGGTTTTGCAAGACTCCTTTTATAAACAAGATTAGACGTAGGCAAATATTTATGGTAAGATACATAGTATCTGTTTAGCAAAGGAGATTTATGTAATGATTTTAACCCAAGGGTTAGCTTTAAGATTTGGCAAGCGTGTATTATTTGAGGATGTTAATTTAAAATTCACTGAAGGAAATTGTTATGGATTGATTGGCGCAAATGGCGCTGGCAAATCTACCTTTCTGAAAATTTTGGCCGGTGAAGTAGAGCCTAGTTCAGGCGATGTTGTTATAGATAAGGGACAACGCCTTGCTGTTCTTCAACAGGATCACTATGTTTATGATGAATTTGAAGTACTTAAAACCGTCATAATGGGACACAAGAAGCTTTATGACATTATGGTAGAAAAAGATGAGCTTTATGCTAAAGAGGATTTTAGCGATGCTGACGGTATACGTGCTTCCGAACTGGAAGCAGATTTTGCCGAGCTAAATGGCTGGGATGCAGAAACTGAAGCAGCGCGTCTTCTGGCAGGCTTAGGTGTTGCACCGGAGCTGCACGAAAAGAAAATGAGTGAGCTAAGCGGAAAAGAAAAAGTCCGTGTACTTTTAGCCCAAGCTTTATTTGGAACACCTGATATTCTGCTTTTGGATGAACCTACAAATAATCTGGATTACGATTCTGTTAAGTGGTTAGAAGACTTTTTAGCGTCTTTCCCTAACATTGTATTAGTTGTTTCTCATGATCGTCATTTCTTAAACCAAGTTTGTACTCATATTGCCGATTTCGATTTTGGTAATGTACGTATTTTCTTTGGCAACTATGATTTTTGGCAAGAGTCAAGTCAAATGGCTTTGCAAATGGCTAGAGATGCTAATAAGAAAAAAGAAGATAAAATAAAAGAATTGCAAACTTTTGTGCAACGTTTTAGTGCGAATGCTTCCAAATCAAAGCAGGCTACTTCGCGTAAAAAACTTTTGGACAAAATTGAACTTGATGACATTAGACCATCTACCAGACGCTATCCATATATCAACTTTAAACCTGATCGCGAAGCTGGGGACGATATTCTAACTGTAACTGATTTATCCAAAACTTTAGATGGCGAAGTTCTTTTTAAAGACTTAACTTTTAGTTTGGAAAAAGGTGACAAAGTAGCTCTTATTGGTGGCAATGGGCAAGCACAAACAGCTCTTATGCAAATACTTATGGGAGAAATGGAACCTGATACAGGGGAATTAAAATGGGGTATAACTACTACTCAAGCCTATTTGCCCAAGGACAACGGCAAGTATTTTGCCACTAGCGACAATTTGGTTGATTGGTTAAGACAATATTCCAAAGATCCGGAAGAGACTTTCTTGCGCGGATTTTTAGGACGTATGTTATTTGCCGGTGAAGAAACACAAAAAGAAGCTAACGTACTTTCCGGTGGAGAAAAGGTGCGTTGTATGTTCGCCAAAATGATGCTTTCCGGGGCCAATGTTTTGCTGATGGATGAGCCTACAAATCATTTGGATTTGGAGTCTATTACATCACTGAATAATGGATTGGTTGATTTGAAGGGAACTCTGCTTTTGCGTTCTAATGATCATCAACTTCTCTCAACTGTTTGTAATCGCGTGATAGAGATGACCCCAAATGGTTGTTTGGATCGCAAGTATACTTATGATGAATATTTGGAAAATGAAGATATTAAGAAGCTGCGCCAGGAATTAGGCGCTATATAAAACAAAACACCTTGCCAATTAATTTTAGGTAAGGTGTTTTGTTTTATAATGTTACAATATTTACAATTATACTTTAGCTCAAATTAAAATTTTTCCTTAATAAAAACGGAGCAATGAGGAATAGAGGGCTAGCAGCCTAGTATATACCACGTTACCCTTAAAGAAGTAACGCCAAAAATATTGATTGAGCAACGGGATTGTTTGAGGTATAATATAGTGTATCTGAAATTAACGCGGTAGCGAAAAAATTTGAGCTAAGGAAGTGTATGTGTATGTTTTCTAAGTGGGAAAGAGTTTTGTTAAGTTGTTTGTTGGTCGGCAGTTTAGCAGTAGCTGGCTGTGGTAGCGGCAAGAAAGATACTGACAAGGGTGGTAAAACCAAGGTAGCTTTTGTACATAATGGCTCAATTAATGATGGTGGTTGGACTAATGCACATAGCAATGGCCGTTTAGCATTGTTGAAAGACAACAAGAATGTAGAGGCATCATATGTAGAGAATGTTGGCGATGGTGCTGATGCTGAGCGTGTTATTACGCAATTAGCCTCTCAGGGAAATAAAGTAATTTTTGCAACTAGCTTTGGTTATATGGATTCTATGGTAAACGTGGCAAAAAAATATCCGGATACAATTTTCATGCACTGCTCAGGTTATAAGACTGCAAGCAATATGGGAAATTACTTCGGAAGAATTTATCAAGCACGTTATTTGACCGGTATGGTTGCAGGAAAACAAACACAAAGTAATATTATTGGATATGTAGCGGCATTTCCTATTCCTGAAGTTGTTCGTGGTATTGATGCTTTTACTCTTGGTGTAAAAGCAGTTAATCCTAAAGCCATAGTAAAGGTTATTTGGTCAAATACTTGGTATGATCCTGCTAAAGAAAAACAAGCTGCATTAACTTTAATAGATGCAGGTGCTGATGTTATTACTCAGCATCAAGATACTGTTGGGCCACAATTGGCAGCTGAAGAACGTGGTAAATGGAGTATCGGTTATAACATGGACATGAGCAAAGCTGCTCCTAAGGCTGTTCTGACTTCTGCTATTTGGAATTGGGGCCCTTATTATGAAAAGGTTATCAAAGAAGTTCAAGCAGGTACTTGGAAGAGTGGCGCTTATTGGGGTTCTATGAAAGATAATGTAGTAGATATTGCTCCCTATGGACCCATGGTTCCAGAGGCTACGAGAACTCTTGTTAATCAAGCTAAGCAAGATATTATTAGTGGTAAGTTAAATCCGTTTGCCGGCCCTATTAAGGACCAAGATGGTAAAGTACGTGTAGAACAAGGACAAATAATGTCAGATGCTGATCTTCTCAAAATTGATTGGTTTGTAGAAGGCGTAGACGGCTATATTAGCAAATAATATTTAAAATGAGGTCATAGGAATCGGCAATACAGTTGTCGATTCCTATGTCATTTAAGGTGTTAAGGAGAGATGATTATGGCAGGGATACCTTTAATTAGCATGCGCAATATTGTAAAACGTTTTCCGGGAGTTACTGCCAATGATCAAATTAATCTTGATTTGCATTCAGGACAGATACATGCTTTATTAGGCGAAAATGGATCAGGGAAAACAACTTTAATGAGCATACTGACAGGTTTATATCGCCCTACAGAGGGTTTTATTAGTGTATGTGGCGAAGAAAAGAAATTTGCATCTCCAAGAGATGCCATTGATAGCGGTATTGGCATGGTACATCAACATTTCAAACTTATAGAATCGTTTACTGTGGCAGAAAATATTGCTTTGAGCCAGTCATCTAATTCATTCCTTTTGTCACAAGAAGAAGTTGTTGAGGATATTGAAAAATTAGGCGAAAAGTATGGTATGAGCGTAAATCCAAGGAGTTATGTTTGGCAGCTATCGGTAGGTGAAAAGCAAAGAGTTGAGATTCTCAGAATGCTTTATCGCAATTCCAAAGTATTAATTTTGGATGAGCCTACTGCTGTTTTGACACCACAAGAAACCAAAGAACTCTTCCTTAATTTGAGAAAAATGGCAAATGATGGATGTGCAGTAGTTTTTATTTCACATAAATTAAATGAAGTTTTAGAACTTGCGGACAAAATTACTGTTTTGCGAGCAGGTAAGGTAGCTGGTTGTTTTGATCGTAATGACACTAATCGCTATGGTTTGATTGAGATGATGATAGGTAGGAAAATTAGCGTAGCGCAAAGTGGAACAAAGGGAGAAGCATTAGGAGAAACTGTTTTGGAAATAGATGATATTTCCGCATTGAATGATGTGGGTACACTTGGTCTCAATGGGCTGTCATTAAAGGTCAGAGCAGGAGAAATTTATGGTATTGCAGGAGTTTCCGGAAATGGGCAACGAGAATTAGCAGAAGTTTTGGCAGGCTTAAGACCGGTAAAGAGTGGTAACATCAAATTTTATGGCGAAGAAATTACGGGGATGTCCCCTAAAAATATGATTGAGCGGGGAATTAGCTATGTGCCGGAAGACAGATTGGGCATGGGCTTAGTGCCAAGCTTAAATTCTTGTGAAAACGTAATATTAAAAGAATATGATAAGCCAAAATATTCACAAGGCTGGTGGATAAAAGAACAGGCGGCGGTAGCGGCTACTAAAGCTATAGTTGAAAAATTTGACGTACGCATGGGTTCAATTTTCCAACCTGTTAAAATGATGAGTGGCGGTAACTTGCAAAAATTGTTGTTAGGGCGTGAAATTGCTTCTAAACCCAAACTCATGATAGTTTTATATCCTGTGCGAGGATTAGATATTGGTGCAATTGAATCAGTTCACAAATTGTTACTGCAACTTAAAGAAGCCAACACAGCAATTATCCTTGTTTCTGAAGAACTAGAAGAGATTGCCGAACTTTCAGATAGAGTGGGAGTTATTTTTAGTGGCAAAATTCTAGGAGAATTTCTGATTAAAGATCTGGACATGGAGCGAGTTGGTTCATTAATGGCAGGGGTAGTAGAAGACAAGGGGGAGAGTGTATGAGAATAAAGTTACAAAAAAGCTTAGCTCCCAATCTTGTATCTCAGACTCTAATTCCTATTGTTGCTATTTTAGCGTCCTTGTTTTTTTGTGCTATATTTTTCGTTTTAACAGGTCGAGATCCTGTCGAAGTTTATTCTGCCATGTTTTTAGGTGCTTTGGGTTCTGAATATGGAATTTCAGAAACTTTTGTCAAGATGATTCCTTTGGCCTTGTGTGGACTTGGCATAGCGGTAGCTTTCCGTATGCATTTGTGGAATATTGGAGCGGAAGGGCAGTTCTACATGGGTGCTTGCGCGGCAACCTGGATTCCTCTTTCTTTCCCTAATTTACCTTTTATGCTTATGATTCCGACAATGATTATTATGGGTGCTCTTGGTGGTGGATTATGGGGACTCCTTGCCGGTTGGTTTAAGACAAAATGGCAGGTGGATGAAATAATTTCCACTTTGATGATGAACTACATAGGTATTTTATGGGTGGATTTTTTAGTATATGGTGCTTGGAGAGATCCCAATGGTAAAAACTTTCCTTTAACAGCTGCTTTCCCGCAATCTGCAATGTTACCAACTTTTGGCTCTTTAAGAGTACACTATGGTATTTTTTTCGTGTTGCTTATTGCCGCTGTCCTTTGGATTATTTTCAAAAAGTCCAAATGGGGCTATGAAACTTTAGTAATAGGCTCAAATCCAGTGGCAGCTCGTTATGCAGGAATCAATATTAAAAGCAATGTTTTATTGACAATGTTTATATCAGGTGCGCTTTGTGGTATAGCTGGAATGGTAGAAGTAAGTGGCGTAGTAGGTAAATTACAGCCAGGTATAAGCCCGGGCTATGGGTATACCGCAATTATTGTTGCTTGGTTAGCTAGATTACATCCTATTGCCATCATTGGGGTAGCTTTTTTATTCGCAATTATTCATGTAGGTGGTTTTATGTTACAGACTATGGGTATGCCCTCTGCAACGGCAACTATGCTACAAGGGGCAATGTTATTCTTTGTGGTTGGGTCAGAAATTTTGACTAAATATGAAATAAAATTTACTAGTAGTAAGGAAGGCGAAAAAAATGAATGAGACCTTGCTTATTTCTATTTTAGCCGCTTCTATTACGGCTGGAACACCTATATTATTTGCTGCTTTGGGTGAGTTAATTACAGAGCGTGCAGGTATTACTAATCTTGGTGTTGATGGGATGATGTTAGTCGGTGCAGCTACTGGATTTATGGCTTCAGTAACCTTTCACAGTCCTTGGTTGGGTGTAGGCGTTGCTTTGTTTGCCGGTGCACTTATGGCGCTAATACATGCTTACTTAACGATTACTTTAAGAGCTAACCAAGTTGTTAGCGGATTGGCCCTTGCCTTGTTTGGCTCCGGCCTTAGTAGTTACTTGGGTAAAGCCTATGTTGGTATGAGGCCGGAACAAACTTTTGAAAAATTACCAATTCCTTTTTTGAGCAAGATACCTATTATAGGGCCTGTTTTATTTAAGCAGGACGCTTTAGTTTATCTTAGCTATGCTCTAGTATTATTGGCGGCTTTTTATTTATATAAAACAAGAGCCGGACTGTTTTTACGTGCTTTAGGAGAAAACCCGGCTGCTTTAGATGCTGTCGGTATTAATGTTTTTGGGCTTCGCTATATATACGTTGTTATAGGCGGAGCATTGGCGGGCTTGGGGGGAGCATACCTTTCTTTGGCCTATGCACCTTGCTGGCTGGAAAATATGACAGCAGGCCGTGGGTGGATTGCCGTGGCTTTAGTTATTTTTGCTTTGTGGGATCCTTGGCGCGCTTTGGCTGGTTCTTACCTTTTTGGAGGCATAGATGCTTTGGGGTTCCATTTGCAAGTACTTGGTATACCTGTTTCAATTTTTATTTTAAACATGCTTCCATATATTTTCACAATTTTAGTGCTTATTTTAGTTTTAATCAAAAGGGGTGGAAGACTGGCTGCTCCACAATCCCTTGGTGTTCCCTACGATCGCGAAGAACGTTAAAAAATACCGTGCACAAGTTAAGTGCACGGTATTTTTATTTATTCTTTTTCAAACTTTAAAAGACTGTTAACAAGACTGTATAAAACATTTACACCATGGATTAAATCTTTGTGATTAAAATGCATATTGCGGTCGTGTAGTCCTGGGGTAAGATTACACCCTAATCCAATAAAACCTGTTTTTAGTTTGGGTCTGAACTGTTTATAAAAATTGAAATCTTCACCGACAGTTGTGGTACGTTCAAGGATTAGGCCTGTACTACCAACCTCTGCAATAATAGCTGTTTTTATTAATTCTAAAATGTCTAAATCATCTTCAGAACCGGGACAGGAACCAACCAATTTAATTTTTGCTTGGGCACCATAAAGTTCGGAAGTTTTTTTCACAATATTAAACACTTTAGCTTTTAGTATTTCCATTTCTGAATTTTTGGTAGTTCGCAAATCAAAGCCTAAGGTAGCGGAATCACATATGGCATTAAGCGCGCCTTCCCCTGTTTGAAAACGGGTAGGTTTTACACTCCAACTTTCCAAAGGATTCATGTGGATGGCGTTAATAGTATTAATAATAGAGCAACCAATATCAATGGCGTTAATGCCTAAATTAGGCATGGAACCATGAGCAGTCTGTCCCGAAATTTCTGCCTCTAGCAGTGTGCAGGCAGTCCAATGTATCTGAGCTACTATCTGGCCTGAAGCCGCTAATTCTTTTGGCATAAGATGAAGGCCTAGAAGATAGTCAATATCATCAATAACTCCTGTGGATAGAAGCGTTCTGGCGCCACGCCCAATTTCTTCGGCAGGTTGCATTACAATTTTTACTTTGCCGGATTTAATACCATTTTTTGCCAGCATTTCGGCTACAGTTAAAACAATAGACATATGAGCATCATGACCGCAGGCGTGTATACCAATTTCTTTGTAATTTTCTGTGAATATTAAGCAATCCATGTCAGAGCGCAGCCCAACAACAGGACCTGGTTCATGGCTATCTAGGATACCAATTACACCGGTACCGCCAACCCCTGAAGTTACCTCATAACCGGCTTGTTGCAGGATTTTTGCAGCTAAAGCAGCAGTTTTAACTTCTTTAAAAGCAGGTTCCGGAATAGAGTGAAATTGTTGCCACATTTCATCGATGTGTTCGTCCTGATTCATGCGAGCACCCCTTTATTCCTTCCAACCAATAGATACAGAGCCGGGAAAATGATTTAAGATAAACTGGGCATTTTCTTTGGATTGATAAATTTTTCTTAATTGTTCTAAGCGTGGATCTTTTAAAGTTTCTTTCCTGACAGCAAAAATATTTACATAGAAGGAATCAGCCGTCTCACGCAACAGGGCGTCTTTAGCAGGATTTAAGTGTGCTGATAGTGCATAATTAGTATTAATTGCAGCGCAAGTAACATCATCCAAGCTTCTTGGAATGGCGGCAGCTTCTAATTCAATAATTTTATAGTTATGTGGGTTTTCGGTAATATCATGCAAAGAAGTGTCAATATTTTTTATATCTTTCACCTTAATAAGGCCGGCATTCGCTAAAAGTAAAATAGAACGAGAACCGTTAGATGGATCATTGGGAATAGCAATCGTTGCTCCATCAGGGATTTTATCTCCTGGTTTTAATTTATTGGAATAAATGCCAATAGGGAACAAAGCAGTAGGAAAAGCACTAACTAAATCAAATTTTGGTTCTTTTTTTAACGTGGCATCTAAGAAAGGTTTGTGCTGGAAACAGTTCCCCCAAAGTTCACCTTGGGCTAAAGCGGTATTGGGAGTAACATAATCAGAAAACTCCATCAGTTCGATTTTCAAACCTTGTTTTTCAGCCATTTTTTTTACGTTTTCCATTATTTCGGCGTGTGGCCCCGGGGTTACACCAATCTTAATAGGTTTGGAGGTATCTAATTGTTTTTCAGGACTTTTTGCACCACCGCAGCCCATTGCTGCTAGTGCAGTAACGCATAATGCCGTGGTAATTATGGCTTTAATAAATTTGTTCATCATAATCTCTCCTTTAATTTTACTTTTTCATTGTAAATTAAGTTTTTAAAACACCCCATAAAAAGAAAATGGCAAGAAACCGATTATACAACGAGCATCACTAGAATGGCTAATGTGCGTGGGACAAAGAGCAACTAAATAAGGGAAGTCAAGCAGTCAGAAAATACAACAAAAAATGCGCATGCTGCACACATGCACACACTTCCAATAGCTACCCCAGCGTTGTAGTCATCAATTATGTTTACTTCGGTTTACTACAGGATTATGAACATATTCTACGCTTTTGCTATGTTATTGTCAATAAATAATGCTTTGTTTTTATTGACAACTGTTGCATTTATACTTATAATGTTTAGCATAATCATAAATATTGTTTACTACAAAGACTTTGACGGGAACAAGACATGATGGACAAGCCTATAGAGAGTCGGCGCTTGGTGCAAGCCGATGGTTGTTTTTATGTGTATACTCATCCCCGAGTTGCTTATTTGATATGTAGAATAAGACGAGTGGCATCGTTAAATGCCAGGGCCTTGTTGGAGGTCGAGAGGGTTGCTTGCTTTAGTAGCAGCCGAATTAGGGTGGTACCGCGTGGAATATTCCCCGCCCCTATACTTTGTATGGGGCGGGATTTTTTTCGCCCTCAACTAAAGGAGGAGTTATAGATGAAAGCACCTATTAAGAAGTATGTCCCGTTTAATGAATTGAATATTGCTGACAGGAAATGGCCAAGTAAAAAAATAACGAAGGCACCTATTTGGTGCAGCGTTGATTTGCGTGATGGAAATCAAGCTTTGGTTACCCCTATGCAAATGGAAGAAAAACTTTTACTATTTAAGACTTTGCTGGATATTGGTTTTAAGGAAATAGAAGTAGGTTTTCCGTCGGCTTCCGATACCGAGTTTGAAATTATCCGTACCTTGATTGAACAAAACTATATACCTGATGATGTTACGGTGCAGGTTTTAGTACAAGCTCGCCCAGAACTGATTAAGCGTACTTTTGAGGCAGTTAAAGGTGCAAAAAATGTTATAGTCCATTTCTACAATTCAACTTCTGCGCTGCAGAGGAAAGTTGTTTTTAAAGAGGAGAAGGCTGGGATTATAAAAATTGCGGTAGATGGAGCTAAATTAATTCATCAATTGACAAAAGAAGAAGTTGCAAATAGCGGTATGAATATTAGGTATGAATATTCTCCTGAAAGTTTTACAGGTACAGAAATGGATTTTGCTGTAGAAATTTGCGAGGCAGTTATGGATGTTTTAGAAGCAACAGAAGAACATCCTGTTATTTTGAACTTACCTTCTACCGTTGAAATGTCAACGCCAAATACTTACGCAGACCAAATTGAATATTTTTGTTCAAAATTAAAAAATCGCAAAGCAGCGACTATAAGTCTTCATCCACATAATGATCGTGGAACAGGTGTTGCCGCTACGGAACTAGCATTAATGGCAGGTGGTGATAGAGTAGAGGGCACATTGTTTGGTAATGGTGAACGTACGGGTAATGTAGATATTGTTACTTTGGCCTTAAATATGTATACGCAAAATATAGATCCGAAGCTAGACTTTTCCAATATAAGGGAAATAAAGGAAGTTTGTGAGAAAGTCACTAAAATGCGGGTGCACGAACGTCACCCCTATGCAGGAGAATTGGTATTTACAGCTTTTTCAGGCTCACATCAAGACGCTATACGCAAGGGCTTTGAATATATGGCCAACACGAAAAGTCCTTATTGGGAAGTGCCTTACCTGCCCATAAATCCGGCTGACGTAAATCGTGAATATGAACCGGTAATACGCATTAATAGTCAGTCAGGAAAAGGAGGGGCAGCGTTCGTTTTGCAACAGGCAGTAGGCTATCATTTGCCCAAAGAAATGCATCCTGAATTTGGTAATGTAGTAAAAGCTGCTGCTGATGCGTTTGGGGATGAACTGAGCTCTATTCAAATCGTTGAATTGTTTAACAAAGAGTACGTAGATTTTAAAGGCGTATACAGCTTAGGCAAACATAAGGTATATGAAGAATCTGATAGCACCGATGAAGAGACTCATACCCATTTTGAAGGCACAGTAGCAGTGAAAGGCGTTACTACTGAAATTAGCGGTATAGGTAATGGCCCTATTGATGCATTTTTTAATGCACTGCAAGCGATAGGGGTAGAAGGCTATGAATTTATTAATTATCATGAGCATGCTATTTCACGGGGCAGTGATTCCAAGGCTATTTCCTATATTGAACTTAAAGTTCCGGGTGACGGGCATATTTTTGGTATAGGTATTGCTAGTAATATTAACTTAGCTTCTATTTTAGGTGTATTGAATGCCATTAATAGAGCTATTGAACAAAAGTTGGGTGATAGCGGTAAAACTAAAGGCGAAATAAAAAAAGAGCGTAAGGCGAAAAAAGCTATGTAATAGACATAAAAAAACCTGCTCGTATGAGCAGGTTTTTATTATTTTAAAGCATTAACTTTTTTAGCTAATCTAGATTTCTTACGGGCAGCCGCGTTCTTGTGAACAATACCTTTACGAGCAGCTTTATCAAGTAAACCGGATGCACTAACAAGAGATGCTTGCGCTTCTTCCTTGTTACCTTCAGCAGCTACAGCTAAAACTTTACGAGAAGCAGTACGAAGAGTAGCTTTAACAGGGCCGTTAGCAGCACGACGTTCTGCATCGGTTTTTACACTACGAATCGAAGATTTAATGTTTGGCAACGAAATTCACCTCCTAAAAATTACTTTACCCATGAATTTTATCACGAGTAGGTAATTTTGGCAAGAGATATTTCTAATATTACCCCCTATACTTGCTTGCAAAGCGTTATAAATGTTATAATAATCAACACTTGTAAGAGATAATTTAGGTATAAATGTAAGGAGTATGTGTATATGTCACAAGAAACAATTAGAAATTTTTCCATTATTGCTCATATTGATCATGGTAAGTCAACCTTAGCAGATCGTTTGATTGAAACAACAGGTACATTATCTAAGCGTGAGATGGAAGAACAAATTCTGGATTCTCTGGATTTGGAAAGAGAACGAGGAATTACTATTAAAGCGCAAGCAGTACGTTTAGAATATCAAGCAAAAGATGGCAAGGAGTACATGCTCAACTTAATAGATACACCGGGCCATGTGGATTTTACGTATGAAGTGTCCAGAGCCTTACAAGCCTGCGAAGGCGCTCTTTTGGTTATTGATGCAACTCAAGGTATTGAAGCGCAGACCTTGGCCAATGTTTATTTAGCTATGGAGCATGACTTAGCAATTATACCTGTTATTAATAAGGTGGATTTGCCAAGTGCTGACCCAGAAAGAGTAAAACATGAGATTGAAGAAATCCTGGGCATAGACGCCTCTGAGGCTATTTTGTGCAGTGCCAAAACAGGAATGGGTATTGATGAAGTTTTGGAAGCTATAGTGCAGAGAATTCCCGCTCCCCATGGTGATTGCTCAAAACCGTTACAAGCTTTGGTTTTTGATTCCAAATTTGATGCTTACAAAGGCGTAGTTCTTTATGTCAGAGTTATTAATGGCAATATACGCAAAGGTATGCGTATTAAAATGATGGCTACAGGAAAAGTTTTTGAAGTTACGGAGGTAGGATGCTTTGTTCCTAAACCTGTTTCTATAGATATATTGGAAGAAGGACAGGTAGGCTTTCTTGCCGCAGGGATTAAAAACGTGCGTGATGCCCGTGTAGGCGATACCGTAACCAATAACGATAATCCTGCAGACATTCCATTGCCAGGCTATCGGAAGGCAACACCAATGGTATATTGCGGCCTTTATCCTTTAGATAACTCTGATTATGATAATTTACGTGATGCTTTGGAAAAATTACAATTAAATGATGCTTCTTTAGTTTTTGAACCGGAAACTTCAGTGGCTTTAGGTTTTGGTTTTCGTTGCGGTTTCTTAGGTTTATTGCATATGGATGTTATGAAAGAACGCTTAGAACGAGAATATAATCTATCACTTTTGACTACGGCACCCAATGTTATATATGAAGTTTTCCGCACTAACGGCACAGTGGAAATGGTTGATAATCCTTCCTTGTTCCCAGATCCTACCGTTATTGATCACGTGGAGGAACCATTTGTGAATGCTACAATTATCGTTCCTAAGGATTATGTTGGAGCAGTAATGGAACTTTCGCAAGAAAAACGTGGTGAATATGACAATATGACATATTTAGATGAATCCAGAGTTATGATTCACTATTCCTTGCCACTAAGCGAAATAATTTATGATTATTTTGATAAACTAAAGTCCTGTTCTCGCGGTTATGCCTCTTTAGATTATGAGTTACACGGTTATAAGCCATCTAATCTAGTTAAGGTTGATATTCTTCTAAATGGTGAACCGGTAGATGCCCTATCTGCAATTGTACATAGGGAAAGAGCAACATATCGCGGACGACAGCTGGTAGAAAAACTACGTGGGCTTATTCCTAGGCAGATGTTTGAGATTCCCGTGCAGGCCGCTATTGGCAATAAAGTTATTGCTAGGGAAACAGTTAGTGCTATGCGCAAAGACGTGTTGGCTAAGTGTTATGGTGGAGATATCTCACGTAAGCATAAGTTGTTGGAAAAGCAAAAAGAAGGCAAGAAACGTATGAAACAAGTCGGAACAGTCGAATTGCCACAGGAAGCATTTATGGCCATATTAAAAATGGATGATAATAAATAAAAATGCTAATATTTTAAAAAGAGGTTTTACCATGAATAACTGGGAACAAATTCAGGGGATATACATACATATCCCTTTTTGTTTGCAAAAATGTTTATATTGCGATTTTGCCTCGTTTCCCCAGCAAGATAGGGAAACGATGGCAAAGTACACAGATAACCTTTGCCAAGAAATACAACAAAGAGCCTTGAGTTTTCCTGTAAATCCACAGGCTACTATTTATTTTGGCGGAGGAACTCCGTCGGTTTTGCCATTGGAAGATATTGCCAAAATAGTAGGGACTTTAAAAAACAATGGATTATGGCAAAAACCTCTTGAGGCTACCATTGAAGCAAATCCCGGCACGATTTCTTTAGAGAGTCTGAGCACATATCGACAACTGGGTTTTGATCGTATTAGTTTTGGCATACAATCCATGCAGGATGAAGAACTTAGGGCCATGGGGAGAGTACACACTTCTCTTCAAGCTAGGGAAGCTATTAAGCTGGCCGGAGAGGCTGGATTTTCACGTATTAGCGCGGATTTAATTTATGGCTATCCGAGTCAAACCTTAAAATCTGTTACCGATTCATTACAAACCCTTGTTTTACAAGGAATAAAACATATGTCTGTGTACGGTCTTGTAGTAGAAGAAGGAACACCATTATGCAACAATTTGGATGTTGGTAAGCTGATTTTGCCCAGTGAAGATGACAGTGGTGATATGTATGATTTCGTTACCAAATATTTGCCACAGCAAGGTTATAAACGTTATGAAATATCTAATTATGCGTGTATAGGTGAAGAATCCAGGCACAATTTGGTATATTGGCAATATTTACCTTATTTGGGGTTGGGGCTATCCGCATGCTCTTTTGATGGGCAAGCGCGGATTACAAATTCTAATAATATTGAAGAATATTTGCAAGGCAAGACACCGGAAACGGAAAAATTGGACATAGAAACCAGATTAGCAGAATATATTTTTATGGGATTAAGAACAAGTTATGGGGTAAATTTAGCGGTAGCTGAGGAAAGATTTGCTATCGATATTAGGGAAATTTATAAAAAAGAAATTAGCGAGTGCCAAAGTAAGGGCCTTATGGAAATTGACAGGTTACAAAGGACGATGCATTTAACTGATTTTGGCATGAAATTCGGCAACCAAGTATTTGAAAAATTTTTGTAAAAAATGCTATAAAGTATTGACAACTAGGGAAAGAAGGAGTATCTTTATATCAAGGTGTTAGCACTCTACACAAGAGAGTGCTAACAACGACAGGCAAGGAGAGTGCAATGATGTTGACAGATAGAAAAAAGAAAATTTTACAAATAGTCATAGAGGACTACATTGCTACTGCCGAACCTGTGGGTTCACGCACTATTGCACGTAAATATGATTTGGGCATAAGCCCAGCTACTATTCGTAATGAAATGAGTGATTTGGAGCTTTTAGGATTTCTGGAACAGCCACATACATCGGCAGGGCGTGTGCCTTCAGCACAGGCTTACAGATTCTATGTTGATTCTATGATTTCACCGGGAGCCTTAACCGATAATGATCGAGCGCTCATAGATGGTTGGTACCGTGAACGTGTAAGAAGCATAGATGATATTTTTCAATCTACAGCCAAAATTCTTTCCAGAATGAGCAAAAATGTTTCCATGGTATTGACCAATCGGGATAGCAGCAGTAGTTTCTCTTATATGCGGTTTTTACCACTTGATCGCAACCGTGCGATTCTTTGCTTGATTACTGACGATGGTAACATTGATAATTGCGTTGTTGATATTCCGCTAGGAATGAAACAAGATGAAATGGATTATTTGGCCCAGAGAATTAGCAATAAACTTCATGGCATGAAACTTAGCAATATTAAGGGAAATATGTTGGAAGAGTTATATGTTGATTTATCAGGGGATAAAATGTTGTTCACGTCACTACTTAAGGCAGTACAACAAATGAGCGCAGGACAACAAGAGCAAAAAATGTTCCTAGGAGGGACAAAGCAATTATTTAATCAACCTGAATTTAGAGATGCGGATAGAATAAAAGAACTCTTAGGCGTTTTGGAAGAAGAAAAGCTATTGAAAGATATGCTCAATGCTGGAGAAAATTCAGGATTACGCATTACCATAGGCAGCGAAAATAAATTTACCAGTATTCAAGATTGCAGCATGGTTCAAGCTACTTATAGGCTAAACGGCCAGGTGGTTGGGACAATGGCAGTGTTAGGACCTACTAGAATGGAGTATTGTAAGGTTATATCCGTTATGGATTATCTTCACAAGTATCTGCAAGTAGTTTTCGATAAAGCAAAGACCTAAATAAACGAGGAGGAACAACAGTGCAGAACAAAGAACATGGTGACAAAGAGAATACGATCCCTACAGAGGAATTGGCAGCAGAAGAAGCAGCAATTGCTGTTGATGATACTGCTAAAGCTCAGGAAGAAACAAGTACTGAGGCACCGCCTCAAGTGGATGAAAGAGATAGCAAAATTGAAGATTTACAAAACAAGTTATTGCGGTTACAAGCTGATTTTGACAATTTGCGGCGCCGGAATAATGAAGAACAAACACAATTGGCAGGGTTTGTTACGGCTGGTGTGGTAGGCAAGTTCTTAAAGGTTTTGGATAATTTTGAAAGAGCAGAAGAAAGTATTGCAAAGTCCCCTGACAGTGAAACCATCAGACTTGGCCTAGAAAAGATTCACAAGCAGTTTGAACAGGCCCTAAAAGAATTGAATGTTGTAGAGATTCCGTCTCAAGGAGAGAAATTTAATCCTGAATTTCATGAGGCCATTATGCGAGCAGAAAATGTTGAACTACCTGAAGACACTATTGATTTGGTGTTGGAAAAAGGGTACAAGATTAATAATCGTATAATCCGTCATAGTAAAGTTAGAGTAGTAACTAAAGGTTAGCTGATAATCTCGTAAGGCTGAGATTTTCATATAAATTAAAATTAAACATAATGATAGGGAGGAATTTAAGATGTCTAAGATAATTGGTATTGATTTGGGTACAACAAATTCTGTTGTAGCAGTAATGGAAGGTGGCGAGCCTACTGTTATTTCAACACAAGAAGGTGGTCGTTTAACTCCGTCTGTGGTTGGATTCAGTAAGGGTGGCGAGCGCTTAGTTGGTCAATTGGCTAAACGTCAAGCTATTTCTAATCCAGAGAGAACAATAAGTTCTATTAAACGTCATATGGGTACTGACTATAAAGTAGCTATTGATGACAAAAAATATTCTCCGGAAGAAATTTCAGCTATGATTTTACAAAAAATGAAAGGTGACGCTGAAAAATATTTAGGAGAAACAGTTACTCAAGCAGTTATTACGGTTCCTGCCTATTTTAGCGATAGTCAACGTCAAGCAACAAAAGATGCCGGCAAGATTGCAGGCTTAGATGTTTTGCGTATTATTAATGAACCAACAGCAGCCGCACTTGCTTATGGTATCGATAAAACAGACGATCATATTGTTCTTGTTTACGACTTAGGCGGCGGAACTTTTGATGTGTCTATTTTGGAAATGGGCGACGGCGTATTTGAAGTAAAAGCTACTAATGGTGATACTCATTTGGGTGGCGATGATTTTGATGAACGCATTATGAAATGGATGACTGACGAATTCAAAAAAAATACAGGTATAGATTTGACTCCTGATAAGATGGCTATGCAACGTATTCGTGAAGCCGCTGAAAAAGCCAAAATAGAATTGTCTAATATGTTGACCACTAATATCAACTTACCGTTTATTACGGCAGGTGCTGACGGACCTCAACATTTGGATATGGATTTGACTCGCGCAAAATTCGATGAAATGACGGCTGATTTGGTCGAGAGAACGGTTGTACCAACTAAAAAAGCTTTGGCAGATGCAAAACTAGAAGCTAAAGACATCGCAAAGGTATTGCTTGTTGGTGGTTCTTCCAGAATCCCTGCTGTTCAAGATGCTATTAAAAAAGTGTTGGGTCAAGAACCTGCACATGGTGTAAATCCAGATGAATGTGTGGCAGTTGGTGCCGCTATCCAAGCGGGTGTATTAGCCGGTGATGTTAAAGATGTGTTGCTTCTTGATGTGACTCCGTTATCCTTGGGTATTGAAACTTTAGGTGGCGTGTTTACAAAGATTATTGATCGTAATACTACAATACCTACTTCTCGTAAGCAAGTATTCTCTACGGCTGCAGATAACCAACCTGCTGTTGATATTCATGTATTGCAAGGCGAGCGTGAAATGGCAGCTGATAACAAAACTCTTGGACGTTTCGAATTAGGCGGTATTCCGGCAGCTCCTCGTGGAGTACCTCAGGTAGAGGTTGCTTTCGATATTGATGCTAACGGCATTGTTAATGTTAGTGCCAAAGACCTTGGTACAGGCAAAGAACAAAAAATAACTATTACTTCTTCCGGCAGTTTGAATAAGGATGAAGTAGAAAAGATGGTTAAAGAAGCAGAAGCTAATGCCGAAGCAGATAAGAAACGCAAAGAAAGCGTAGAAGTACGTAACCAAGCTGATTCCCTATGCTACCAAGCTGAAAAGACTTGCAAGGATATGGAAGGTAAAGGACATGAGGATTTAGTTAAAAAAGTGCAAGAAGCATTGGCAACTTTGAAGGAAACTTTAAAGGGTCAAGATAACGACAAGATTAAAGCAGATACTGAAGCTTTGACTAAGCCGTTGTATGAATTGTCAGCTGAGTTGTATAAACAAACCGAAGCAGCTAAGGGTGCTGAGGGATCTGATACCGGTTCTGCAGGTGCTGACAGCAAGAAAAATGATGATGATGTAGTTGATGCAGAAGTTGTAAATGAGAAAGATAAAAAATAATTAAAATTCACGATATTTACCCCTCTGCTGTGCAAACCTTGCGTTTTCGTAGCGAGACATACTAATATAGTATAGTCTCGCTATGAAGGCCACGGTTTTTCGTGCATTTTGGTGAATAGTTTAAATTTTAAAAATTGTTTCAAATGGGATGGTGCTATTTTGGATAAGAGAGATTATTATGACGTGCTGGGAGTAGCTAAAGGTGCTACTGCAGATGAAATAAAAAAAGCATATCGTAAGCTTGCACGTCAGTATCATCCTGATGTGAATAAGGACAATCCTGCAGCTGCTGAAAAGTTTAAAGAATGCTCTGAAGCTTATAGCGTTTTATCAGATGAGCAAAAACGTGCTGCCTATGACCAATATGGTCACGCCGCTTTTCAAAATGGAGGCGGAGCCCAAGGAAATCCATTCGGTGGAGGCTTTGGAGGATTTGGCGGCGGTCAAGGGTTTGGCGGACAAGGTATGGACGATATATTCGATATGTTTTTTGGTGGACAAGGTCGCAGTAGTCGTGGTAGGGCAGATAATGGTCCCCGCCCGGGAGCAGACTTGCGCATGGATTTAGAAATAAAATTTGAGGAAGCTGCTTTTGGCTGTGAAAAGGAAGTTAACCTAAACCGTGAGGAAGAGTGTGATGTTTGTCATGGTAAAGGTGCTGAACCAGGTACAAGTGTTGATACTTGTAGCGAGTGTCATGGTACCGGTGAGGTGCGTGTAACGCAGAACACAATGTTTGGCCAAATGGTTAATGTGCGTCCATGTACACGTTGTCATGGTACAGGAAAAATTATTAAAACACCTTGTAAGGCTTGTCGTGGTACAGGCCGTGTTAAACGCAATAAGACTTTGAAGGTTAAAATCCCGGCTGGGGTAGATAGTGGTTCCAGACTAAGGGTTGCCGGCGAAGGTGAGGCAGGTATACGCGGCGGCGGCAAGGGCGATTTGTATGTTTATTTATATGTAAAACCTCATAAATTCTTTGAACGCGATGGCACTACTATTCACTGCGAAATTCCGATAAATATTGTTCAAGCTAGTTTGGGAGCTGAAATTAAAGTTCCAACTTTAGATGGGCAAGTTATTATGAAGGTTCCTGCAGGGACGCAACCAGGCAAAATTTTACGCTTAAAAGGCAAGGGTGTTGCCAGTCTTAGAAATGGTGTGCGCGGAGATCAATTAGTGCGCGTTAAGGTTGTAATTCCTACCAAGCTTAGCGATAAGCAAAAAGAAGCATTGGAGAAATTCTCCGACGTTGGCGGAGATGATATTAATCCGGAAGAAAAAAGCTTCTTAAAAAAGATTTCCGGCTTGTTTAAATGATGGATAGGAGAAACATAGATGCAGCAATGGGTTGAAGTTAGTGTACAAGTAACACATGAGGCTGTGGAAGCAGTTGCTGATATATTTAATACTTTAAGGGCAGGTGGGGTTGTTATTGACGACCCACTGCTCTTAAATAGCTTGCGTGATTCTGATACTTGGGAAATGTGTGATATACCTAAACAAGAAAATGTAGAAGTAGTTACCATTACCTCATATTTTCCTGATGATGTAGAGTTAACTGCACGGTTAACCCAATTAGAAGAAAAAATTGGTGAGGTAGAAAAACGTATTGGTCTTTGCCGTTGTGGTCCCACAAAGTTTCGCGTGGTTAAAGAAACTGATTGGGCCAATGAATGGAAAAAATTTTTCCATACTACTAAAGTTGGAAATTCTTTAGTTATAAAACCTACTTGGGAAAGCTATATACCGCTAGGTGATGAAAAGGTAATAGATATTGATCCCGGTATGGCTTTTGGTACCGGGCTGCATCACACAACTAATATGTGCATGAAGAACCTAGAAAGACTCGTTAAACCTGGGGATATTGTGTTTGATATAGGTTGTGGCAGCGGAATATTAGCAATGGCTGCAGCACTTTTAGGTGCCGGCAGCTGCAAGGCTGTTGACATTGACTTGACAGCAGTAAAAGTAGCTAATGAAAATATTGTTTTAAATAATTTATCCCAGAAAATTTCTGTGCAGCAGGGAGACTTATTGCATGGAACTGAAGGAAAAGCTGATATAATAGTTGCAAATATTATTGCTGATATTATTATTATGCTCTTGCCTGATATTCCTGGAAAACTAAAAGACAAGGGTGTCTTTTTGGCCAGTGGTATTATTGAAGAGAGAGTAAATGATATTTTATTGTCGGCGGCCAAAAATGGCATGCAAATTGTAAAAATAGACAGGCAGGGTGGATGGGCAGCTATTACCATGTGTAGGGAGGAATAACTTTGCACAGATTTTTTTTACCTGCATCGTTTGCAGAATTAATGACAATAACGGGCAAAGACGCTCACCACATTAGTCATGTGTTAAGAATGAAAGTTGGGCAGCAGTTACAAATAGTGAGCAACGACCAAGTAAGTGCTTTGATGGAAATTGAAGCTATTACAGAAGCCGTTGTTTCTGTGCGTCTGGTGGAAAAATTAGCAGCCTTTAATGAACCTTCTGTACGTATTATCTTAGCTCAGGGGCTGCCAAAGAGTGACAAGATGGATTTCATTGTGCAAAAGGCAGTGGAAATGGGAGTTAGTGAAATAATTCCTGTTGCTATGGATAATTGTGTAGTGCAGTTAGATACAGAAAAGGCAAGGAAAAAAACCGAACGTTGGCAAAAAATCGTGGAAGAAGCAGCGAAACAAAGCAAACGTGAAATAGTACCACAGGTATCTAGGCCTTTGACTCTTAAACAACTTTTAGTCCTTAAGCAAGGGGTTAAATTGAAAATAGTGGCTTATGAGGTTGAAGATAGGCGTGGTCTAAAAGAACTTTTGCAGTCACAGAAAAGTGTTAAAGAAATATTGCTGCTGATTGGACCGGAAGGCGGTATTTCTAAGGAAGAACTCGACCTTTTAAAAGAAGGTGGAATGACTTCAGTAAGTTTGGGCAAGAGAATTTTGCGCACTGAAACAGCTGGATTAGCGACGGTGGCGGCTATTTTATATGAAACAGGAGATTTTGGAGGTTAAGTAATGAAAACAATAGCTTTTTATACCTTAGGGTGTAAGGTCAATCAATCTGACACCGCCTCCATGGAAAAATTATTTCGTAATGCCGGCTATAAGGTAGTTGATTTTAGTTCTAAGGCAGATGTTTATTTGATAAACACTTGCGTTGTTACTAATATGGGACAAAGTAAATCAAGAAAAATTATTCATAAAGCTGTAAGACAGGGACCAAATGCTTTGGTGGTTGTCACAGGATGTTATCCACAAACCTTTCCCGATGAGGTTAAGGCGATTAATGGTGTAGATCTTATCGTCGGTAATCAAGATAGAGGTACAATAGTAAGCCTAGTAGAAGAAGCTTACGGTAAACAAAGAACCGATACTGTGGACGCTGTACGTAAGTTGGAAATGGGTAGTAAATTTGAAGAAATGAACGCTGACGAAGGAACACATAAAACAAGAGCGTTTTTAAAGATTCAGGAAGGTTGTAATCAATTTTGTACTTATTGCATTATTCCTTATGCCCGTGGACCCTTGCGTTCTCGCAGTTTAACTAATATTACTGAAGAAGTTGCAAATTTAGTTGCAGTTGGGTTTAAAGAAATTGTACTTATAGGTATTCATTTGGGTGCTTACGGACATGAAAATAAAGCCGGAGATACTTTAGTAATGGCTGTAAAAGCAGCCTTGGCAGTACCCGGTTTGGTGCGTTTAAGATTAGGGTCTCTAGAGTCGGTAGAGGTAGATAATGAACTTTTAAACCTGATGGCAGAAGACGCTAGAGTTTGTAAACATTTACATTTACCATTACAGGCGGGCAGTGACAAAATTTTGTCTGCCATGCATCGTCCCTATACTATTGAAAAATTTACAGAAATGCTTAATAAGGTGCGAGAAAAATTACCCAATGTTTCTATTACAACAGATGTAATAGTTGGCTTTCCCGGTGAGGAAGAAGCCGACTTTGCCAATTCTTTAAAATATATAAAGCAGTGTAACTTTAGTAAGATTCATATTTTCCCCTATTCTCAGCGGCGAGGAACACCTGCGGAAAAATATCCAGGGCAGATACCTCCAATGGTGAAACAAGAACGTGTTGCTAGAATGGAAAAAATAGCTGAGGAAGGACACATTGCTTTTTGTACAAAACTTATTGGACAAACGGTTTCTGTAATCATGGAAGCACAGACAACTATTGGCATATGGGAAGGATTGTCTCAAGAATATGTACGCGTATTTGCTCCTGGAGATAATACATGTGCCGGTACAGTAAAACTAATTAAGGTAGAAAAATTATATAAAGATGGTGTTTTTGGCAGTTTTGTATGAGTAAAAAACGTTTTTTGTTTTTTTGGCAGGGGAAAATATTTTTTTGGCGAATTAATCCTTGTACAAAGGTGGTGACAAAATGACTGATTGTATATTTTGCAAAATAGTTGCAGGCGAAATACCAAGTAAAAAGATATATGAAGATGAAAAAATAATCGTTATTAATGATCTTAATCCCGGAGCTCCTGTTCATGTGCTTATTATTCCTAAAGAGCATACGGAAAATATTTTGACAGCTTCCTCAGACTTATTGCCCTATATCCAAGCTAAATTGGGTGAAATCGTAAAAATACTGGGAATTGCTGAAAAAGGGTTTCGCATAGTAATTAATACAGGTGAGGATGGGGGACAGTCTGTTAACCATCTGCATTTTCATGTCCTAGGTGGTAAAACACTTGGATGGCCCCCTTGTTAATCTATTGACAGTCTGGGAGGCTATAAGTTATAATATCTAGGTGTAATATACTACTACACTTCCTTAAAGCGGTTGTGGAGGGAGGGATAACAGATGACAGAAGTTAAAGTTGGCAAAAGCGAGACAATAGACAGCGCATTGCGTCGTTTCAAACGCGCAACCCAAAAAGCCGGGGTCCTTTCCGAGGTCAGAAAACGCGAACACTATGAAAAACCTAGCGTTAAACGTAAGCTAAAATCTGAAGCTGCAAGAAAGCGCAAAACCAGATAATTTGGGGGCGTAACAATGTCGATAAAAGATCTTTTGACTGCAGATATGAAGCAAGCAATGCGTGACAGAGAGAGCGGGAAGCTGGCTCTTGGAGTTATCCGCATGGCCCGTTCAAATATCAGAAATATTGAGATTGATGATAAAAAAGACCTTAGCGATGATGAGGTTATGGCCGTACTGATGAAAGAAGTTAAAATGCGTCAGGATTCTATTGAAGAATTCAAGAAAGCCGGACGCGTGGAGCTTGTAGAACAGAACGAAAAAGAAATTGCAGTTTTGCAAAAGTATTTGCCTCAGCAACTAAGCGACGAAGAATTAAAAGCTTTGGTGCAAGAAGCAGTGACCGAATGCGGTGCTACCAGCCAGAAAGATATGGGTAAGGTAATGCCTTTAGTTATTGGCAAGACCAAGGGACGGGCTGACGGAAAGAGAATCAATATGTTGGTACGTGAAATATTAAAATAACAATAAAAAAAGATACCGTTGAGGTATCTTTTTTTTTACTTAAAGCTTGATTATAAATTTCCCGGTAATCTAGTACCCATGTTATTTTTACAAAAGCCAAATTATTTTCATGTTTGTGTTATAATAAATCATAAGTAAATTGTTACATTATTTTATAAAGAAGGCATGAGGAGGAACACAATGAAAAAGTATGTTTTAATTATAACGGCTTTATGCTTAGTGGCATGGACAACGATAGCTTTTGCTGCCACGGCTGCTCCGCTTGACTTGTATCCTTCTACTTTTGATCTGATAACAGGGTGGATGGAAATAAGATTGTTTTTATTAGGTGTAGTTCTTTTAGCCATTGAGGTTTTTATTCCAGGATTTGGTATTTTTGGAATAGGCGGTATTTGTTGCATATTAGGTAGTTTTTACCTTGCTTTAGGTGGTAACAAGCCTGCTCTATATTGGCTGACAGGTGGTTTGATAGTTGTTTTAGCAGCTTTTGCTGTGCTGATTAAGTATTTACCCAATAATCCAGCGTGGAATTTACTGGTACTAAAAAATCGGCAGGAAAACAAGCATGGCTACAGTAGTACACCTGACTTAGGTAATTATATTGGTAAAAAAGGAACCTCAATTAGTATGCTAAGGCCAAGTGGTACTGTTCTAATTGATGAAGAACGTGTGGATGTAGTTGCAGATGGAGAGTTTATTGCAAGTGGAGAGAGTATTGTTGTTTTCAAAGTAGTAGGAAATAAAATTTTTGTGAAAAAGGAGAAGTGATTATGAATATTTTAGGAATTGATGTTTTAGGTAGTGGCTTTGTTATTATCCTAGCCATAGTAGCGATTTCGTTGTTTTTAAATTTTGTGCCTATAGGGTTATGGATTTCTGCCATGGCGGCAGGCGTAGATGTAAATATCTTCAATTTAGTAGGTATGAGGCTGCGTCGTGTACCGGCGTCTAAGATTGTCTTGCCCTTGGTTAAAGCCAACAAGGCAGGTTTAGTCGTTAATGCCAATCAGCTAGAGGCACATTATTTAGCAGGCGGTGATGTTGATAAGGTAATTGATGCTTTAATTGCTGCCCATCGTGCGGAAATTCCTCTAACATTTGAGCGGGCTTGTGCTATTGATTTAGCAGGCCGAAATGTTTTGGAGGCAGTACAGATGAGTGTTAATCCGGAAGTTATTGAAACACCAATCGTTTCTGCCGTTGCTAAAAATGGTATAGAATTAAAAGTAAAGGCCCGTGTAACTGTACGTGCCAATATTGACCGTTTAGTTGGTGGTGCCGGTGAACAAACTATTATTGCCCGTGTAGGCGAGGGTATTGTTACTAGCGTTGGTTCTGCGGCAAATCACAGTGAAGTATTAGAAAATCCCGACCATATTTCCAAGACAGTTTTAGAAAAAGGGCTGGATGCAGGAACTGCTTTCGAGATATTGTCTATTGATATTGCCGATGTTGACGTAGGTAGAAATATTGGTGCAGAACTTATGACTGATCAAGCTGAAGCTGATAAACGCATTGCTCAGGCGCGTGCTGAAGAAAGAAGAGCTATGGCAGTTGCTAGAGAACAAGAGATGAAAGCCTATACTCAGGAAATGCAAGCTAAAGTTGTGGAAGCACAAGCTGCAGTACCAATTGCACTTGCAGCAGCTTTAGAAGCAGGACGTATTGGTGTTATGGATTATTATCGTATGAATAATATTGTTGCTGATACGCAAATGCGTAATATGATAGGTGAGGCAGGCCCTGAGGGCGGAAAAACAGAACCTTTAAAATAAAAGAAAATGGGGGAGTAAATAATGAGAATATTACCTATTTTTATAATATGGGCTTTTGTGTTCTTTTTACTTCCCAAATTACTGGGAAGTAAAAAACGGCCACGGCAAGAGGAAATACCAAACGGACAAAACCCAGCTACAGAAAATGATGGGCTTTCTCGTACAAATAAAGAGTTTTGGCGCAATTGGGGAAGAGAAGAGGCTCCAATGCAGGCAGAAAAAATGATCTCGGAAGATATGAAATCAGAACCAATGCCTTCTACTATGGTAAAGTATGAACAACAAGCGGCACCGGCTGCAAAGGCTAATACCAGTGATTGGGTGGAAAAACCTAATGCCTGGCGTGGAAAAATTTCTCGCGATGCCATTAGGCGTGGTTTGATTATGAAGGAAGTGCTCGGGCAGCCAAGAGCACTAAATCCATACGGTAAGGACGTTTGATGCAGGAGTGATATTGGTGTTAGAAAAAATCGATTTAAAAAAAAGAATGCCTAAAAAGGATTATGCAAATAAATTTGAAGAATTATCGGCAAAAGTGGGAGCACTGCAACGAGATATTAGAGATGCAGGAATTCCGGTTCTTGTGGTTTTTGAAGGATTCAGAGGCACTTTGCGTGGGGAACTGATTAATCAACTTTTATCTGTTATGGATCCCCGCGGTTTCAGGGTATATTCGACCTCTAAGACTACAGAGGTGCAAAGAACAAAACCTTTTTTCACAGCGTTTTGGCAGCAGTTACCCAATAAAGGCACCATTAGTTTATATCACAGAGGATGGTATTTTTTAAAAAACGAACACGATGTAGGCGATCCTGACGAGGCATCTTCTTGGTATGATATAAGTTATGAACAGATTAATGTCTTTGAAAAGGAACTTGCAGAGGAAAATTACTGTATTATTAAAATATTTGCACATATTTCGGTAAAAAAACAGGAAAAGAATTTAAAGAAAATAGATAAGCTATATGGTGATAGTTGGGAAACCTTGGCACCCGGTGGTGTAGAGGGTATAGACTATAAGGCCTATCACAAGGTTTATGAAAAAATGCTAGCAATGACTGATACAACTTATGCACCTTGGCATGTTGTGCCACTGGAGGATATGCGTATTGGTGTTATAGCTGTTTTTAATATTATCATTGACAGTTTTGAGCGGGCCTTGCGCAGTAATAAACACAAGACTGCTGGTAGTTTATCTATAAAAAAAGATTCATCTGTTCCGGATATTTTGAGTACTTTTGATTTGACTAAAACAATAAGTAAAAGTGATTATGCTGAAAAATTAAAAGAATATCAAAAAAAATTGAAAGTTTTACAGTATGAGCTATATAAGAAAAAAATCAGTACGGTAATTGGTTTTGAAGGCTGGGATGCAGGAGGCAAGGGTGGAGTAATTAAAAGGTTTACTTCAGCACTAGATCCTTTAGGCTATGCAGTGAACCCAATCAGTTCCCCTAATGATTGGGAGGCAAGCTTTCATTACTTATGGAGGTTTTGGCAACATATTCCTAATGCAGGAGAAGTGGCAATTTTTGACAGAACTTGGTATGGACGTGTTTTGGTAGAACGAGTTGAGCATTTTGCTAATGTGGATGAATGGCGTCGTGCGTACGGGGAAATTAATGATATGGAAGCCCAATGGGCTAAGCAAGGTATTATTGTACATAAATTTTGGATGCAGATAGACAAAGATGAACAATATAAACGCTTTGAGGCTAGGGAAAAGGATCCCAATAAGACATGGAAAATAACTTCGGAAGATTGGCGTAATCGCGATAAATGGGCGGCTTATGTTGATGCAGTTAATGAAATGTTATATCGCACGGATACCAAGGTTGCACCATGGACGGTTGTAGAAGCAAATTGCAAATATTATGCCAGACTTAAGGTTTTAGAAACAATGATTTCTCGTTATGAGAGTGTATTAAAATAGCATACAAAAAAAGACGACATAATTGTCGTCTTTTTTTGTTGGATGTACTATAATATATAGATGAACCATTTATGGGGAGGGTTTTATGTCTGATTTTGTTCTAAAACAGAAAAATGGTGTCTGGTATGGTGTGTTTCCTCGTCTAGAAGCTCTAAATATTGTTCATGCTTTTACTTGTAGGATGCATGGACAAAGTGAAATTGTCCCAGGGGGGCTTAATATGGCTCTGCATGTTGGTGATAAAACAGATAAGGTATTAGCTAACAGGCAGAAAGTAGCAGAAGCATTAAATTTTAATTTAAATAAAGCCACCACTTGTGCTCAAGTTCATGGTAATCATATAGTTTCTGTAACTGAGAAAAATATGGGAAGCGGTGCAACTGATTTTTCTGAAACCATTGGCAATACTGATGGTTTGATTACGAATATGAAGCAAGTTCCATTAATGCTTTTTTATGCTGACTGCGTACCTGTTATACTTGTAGATGTCAAAGGTGATTCTATTGCCATTGTACATGCAGGGTGGCGTGGCTCCATTACTAATATTGCTGCGAAGGCAGTTGACATTATGATAAGTAAATATAAAGCCTCAGCGGAAAATATTGTAGCGGCTATTGGACCATCCATAGGGGCTTGTTGTTATGAAGTTGATGAGACAGTTTGGAATGCTGCTCCTAAATATCATGATTGTTTTATACCTACAACCAAGGGTCACTGGCACTTTAATTTGTGGCAGGTAAACCGCAAACAACTTGAAGAAAATGGTGTTTTGCCTGATAATATTGTGTGTGCTGAAGTTTGTACTTTTGATAATAAAGATTTGTTTTTTTCTTATCGTGCCGAAAATGGTAAAACAGGGCGTTTGGCAGCAATTGTCTACAAAAAATAAAGAGGGATGTTTTGTCTAAAAATAAGAATACAACTTATCTAGGAGGCTTTTTGCTATGCTAGAGGATAATATTAAGGTAGTTCGCGCCCGCATTGGCGAAGCAATTGCGCATCGTAAGGCAAAAAAGGTAACAGGAGATAGCGTAACCATTGTAGCTGTTACAAAGAACCATCCTGCACAGGTGGTAAATGAAGCATTAGCTGCAGGTTTAAATAATATTGGTGAAAATCGCGTGCAAGAGGCCAAGGGAAAAAAGGAAATCCTTACTCCCGGTGGGGTATGGCATTTAATTGGACATTTGCAAACGAATAAGATAAAGCAGGCTGTGGAACTGTTTGATATTATAGAGTCAGTTGACAGTGAAAAAGTTCTTGCTGCAATCAACAAGGAAGCCGGCAAACTTGGTAAAATACAAGATATTTTATTGCAGGTTAATGTTGCCCGCGAAGAACAAAAAAGTGGATTTTTACAGGAAGAGTTTATTGCTATGTTGCCAAAGTTGGCTATTTTTGATAAAGTTCGTGTGAGAGGGTTAATGGTTATCGCACAGGCAACGGATATCCCGGAAGAAACTAAACCGGTTTTTGCGGCAGGCTATGAGGATTTTTTGCTTTTGCAAAAACAAGTAGGTGTTGCGCACTGCGATATTCTTTCTATGGGAATGACGCACGATTATTGGATAGCCGTGGAAGAAGGAGCAAATTCAGTCCGTTTGGGAACAGCATTATTTGGGCTCAGGGACTATTCTATTAAATAAAGGATTGGTGAAATTAATGAAAATTATTGACAAAATTTGCGAAGCTTTGGGGTTATATGGAGACGAGGAAGAAGTAGAAGTAAAACAAGAGCCGGTTAAGGAAGAACCCATGCGCCCAATGTTTGGCACAAAAAGTTGGGAAGATCGGCAAACAAATAGAGTACGCAAAGAGCGTAAGTCTTTTTTTGCTGCGAAAAATTCCGATGATGATAAACTAATTTCTATGCCTTTAGCAAAAACGCAAGTTAAGGTTGTTGTTATAGAACCGATAAATTTTGATGATGCACAAAAAGTTGCAGACTATTTGCGTAAGAATCAACCGGTAGTAGTTAATTTCGAAGATACTGACAGTGACGTAATGAAGCGCATAGTAGATTTTGTTAGCGGCACAATTTATGCCCTTAATGGCAGTATGAAAAAAATTGGCCGTAATATTATGGTCTGTGCTCCACAAAACGTAGATATAGATGCAGGGAATACAGCTTATGGAGATAGGAGTGATTCACCATGGGGAAAATAATAACTACAGGTAAGGTTGCTTTTATTGGGTGTGGAGCTATGGGAGAAGCCATTTTAAAGGGACTTTTAGCTGCCAATATGACGCGAAAAGAAGAAATTAGCGTAAGCTTGCCAACGGCAGCCAGAAGAGATTATTTGGCTAAGGAATATGGTGTAAAAACTTTTTCTAAAAATAATGAAGTGGTTAATGACGCCGATATAGTTATTTTAGCTGTCAAACCACAAATGTTTGATACTGCCCTTGGTGAAGACGTTGTTGCTGCCATACCGGAAAAAGCGACAATCGTTTCTATTATGGGTTCTGTAGATTTGGCAAAACTTCATAAAATATTTAAGCATCAGGCGGTTATTCGCGTTATGCCTAATACGCCCCTTGCGGTTGGCTGTGGTATGACGGCAATTGCTCCTGATGATATTGCTTCCGGAAGTGCCGTTGAGACCGTTAAGGCAATTTTTGGAGCTTGTGGAGAGGTAGTAGAAGTACAAGAGTCTGCTATGGATGCAATTACCGCTATTAGTGGTTGTGGTCCTGGGTATGTATTCGTACTTATTGACGCCTTAGCTGATGCTGGGGTCAATGTAGGGTTACCAAGAGCACTAGCAATCAAGCTAGCGGCACAAACATTTGCAGGAGCCGGTAAAATGGCAGTAGAAACAGGCCTGCATCCTGCTCAATTGCGTGATCAAGTAACGTCTCCCGGAGGTACTACCATTGCAGGACTTCATGCTCTTGAATTGCATGGTGTTCGTGGAGCTATGTATGATGCCGTGAGTGCTGTTCTAAAACGCAATAGTGAATTAAAGGGTAAATGATATGGCAGATAGAGAAAAAATATTAAAATATTTTAGAGCCGGTGGCGATGAAGAACTAGCAGCTAAATTATTGGATTTGTGTGAAGGGGCCAAGCGGAGCAGGAAGTATAAGCTCAGTGATTTTTTGGACCCACATAGTCTTAATGTGGCAGAGATTATTGCGGCTAATTTTGACCGTATAAAAATGGAAACCAATGGTGGGTTTTTAAATCCTGAGCGAGCAAAGGTCGCTTTTGTGTCTGAGGATTTTTATGGGCAGCCTGATTATGCTATAGATGCCTATAAAGTGGAATGGGACAAGCGCTATTATACCCTGGGGCATCAAGACATCTTAGGGGCTTTTATGGGGCTGGGCTGCAAAAGAGATATTTTGGGAGATATTGTTTTTATTCCTGAAGGAGCACAGTTTGTAGCAGACAAAAGTTTTAATAGTTATATTCTTTCCAACCTTACTCAGATTGGAGCGGCAACGGTACAGCTCATTAATATACCAAAAAGTGAGCTGCAAGAAAAAGAAGAGCAGGTAAAAATTATAAGTGCTACAGTGGCAGCAATGAGGTTGGATGCAGTAGCAGCTGCAGGTTATGGTGCATCACGTTCTCGTATGGCTGATGAAATAAAGGGACAAAATGTAAAGGTCAACTGGAAAGAAGCTAAGAATGCCGCTCAAACTATAGGCGAAGGCGATATAATTTCCTATCGTGGGCGCGGACGAGTAGAAGTTGCAGAAGTTCGTGGTACTACTAAAAAGGGAAGAATAAGTATTACGCTGAAACGCTATATTTAATTTCTTGAAGGAGGGCCTATGATTATTTTGGTGCGGCATGGCGAAGCTACTCATCATACTGAGCATTTGACCGGAGGCTGGACTGACTCTGAATTGACAGAACGCGGCAGACAGCAAATGCAAAATTTAGCAGAAATATTGGTGAAAGAATTTGCCGGACACTCAGTTCCAGCTATTTTTTCTAGCGACTTGCAACGAGCCAATGCCTCAGCGAATATCATTAGCGTGGCATTAGGTGGAAATAATGTGCAAGCAAAAAAGTTTTTGCGTGAAAAGAATAATGGAAAAGCGGCTGGCTTAACTGAAGAAGAGGCACGTAAATATTATCGTAGGCCCTTATCAGAAAAAGAGTTGGATCATGCCAATTATGATGGTGGTGAGACCCGTAGAGAGTTTTACCATCGAACAGTGAACGGATTTAATGATATTATTACTGCCGGCGAAAATATTATCATTGTGGCTCATAAAGGGACGATACAAAATATAGTTTTTTCTTGGATAGGAATGGATATTGCGGAAGTGAGTAATAAAAATTTTTCCATTGATGTAAAACCTGCTTCTATTAGTATACTTGGAGTAAATAAGTGGCAAGAACACGCAATATTTCTACTTAACGATACTTCCTATTTGCAAAGAAATGGCAGTTTAGATATTTTTAATTATAAATTTGCTTGGCGTTGACACTAATGCTTATATTATTGTATAATCATAGTGTTTTTAATAATGAATAAAGCGATGATAGAGACAGTAGTTTGTTAAAGCCTGCAGAGCGAAGCGGAGATGGTGTGAGTCCGCCAGTAATTTAACAAAGGAAAATCACTCTAGAGCAATTTGCCGAAGCAGTAGTAGGCCAAATCGTGTAATGAGCGTTAAAACATTTTGAGTGGCACCGATAGGTGTCATTAGGGTGGTACCACGGGTAATTTAGCCTCGTCCCTTTTTGGGATAGGGGGCTTTATTTTTTTTGGAGGTGTAGTATTGTGGATTATGGTAAAACATTAAATTTGCCGACAACTGAATTCCCTATGAGAGCCGGTTTGCCGGAAAGAGAGCCTGGATTTTTAGAGTTCTGGGACGAAAACAAGATTTATGAGAAAAAACAAGCTCTGCATGCAGGCAAGGAAAAGTTCGTTTTACATGATGGACCACCATATGCTAATGGTAGGATTCATATGGGAACGGCATTAAATAAAATTCTGAAAGACATTGTTGTAAAATACAAATATGCCCAAGGGTTTGACACACCATATGTTCCTGGTTGGGATACTCATGGTATGCCTATTGAGCATGCAGCAATTAACAATTTAGGCCTAGATCGTCATGCCTTAGATACTCTTGTCTTGCGTAATGAATGTCGTAACTATGCTTTGGGTTGGATAGATCAACAACGCAAAGATTTCAAACGCTTAGGTGTTTTAGGGGATTGGCAAAACCCTTATATTACCTTAAAACCGGCGTATGAAGAAAGACAAATTAGAGTTTTTGGTAAAATGGCAACCAAGGGATATATTTACAAGGGTAAAAAGGCAGTTTATTGGTGTCCTCATTGTGAAACTGCTTTAGCAGAGGCAGAAATTGAATATGGGGAAGAAAAATCACCTGCTATTTTTGTTAAGTTCGCATTGAAAGATGGCAAGGGCCTTGTACCTGAGGCTGCTAAAGATAAAAATGTGTTTGTAGTTATTTGGACTACTACTCCCTGGACGTTACCTGCCAATGTTGCAATTGCGCTAAATCCTGATTTTGAATATGCATGGGTAGAATCTGAAGGCGAAGTTTATTTGATGGCCAAAGATTTATTAGGTGCTGTTGGTAAGGCTTGTAAGCGTGAATTCACTAATGTGCTCGGAACTGTACTTGGTAAAGATTTAGAGTTTGCTGTAGCTAGGCATCCATTTATGGATAGAGACTCACTCATTGTTTTGGCCGACTATGTTACTTTAGATGCTGGTTCAGGTTGTGTACATACGGCTCCTGGACATGGGCAGGAAGACTTTGAAACAGGGATGCGCTACAAGCTGCCAATTATTTCTCCTGTAGATGCTTCAGGTAAATTAACGGAAGAAGCAGGGCCTTTATTTGCCGGAATGAACGTTTTTGATGCTAATATTCCAGTGTTAAAACATTTGGCTTCTATAAACGCACTTTTGGGTAAAGAAACAATACGTCACCAATATGCTCATTGCTGGCGTTGTAAGGAACCAATTATATATCGCGCTACAGAGCAATGGTTTGCTTCTGTAGACGGTTTCCGCAAGGCGGCTTTGGATGCCATTGCAAACGACGTTAAATGGATTCCTGCCTGGGGTGAATCTCGTATTCATAATATGGTTGCAGATCGTCATGATTGGTGTATTTCTCGCCAACGTGTTTGGGGAGTCCCGATTCCGATTTTTTATTGCGAAGAATGTGGCGAGCATTTAATTAATGACGAGACTATTGATGCAGTAGCAACTTTGTTTGGCAAAGAAGGCTCCGATGCGTGGTGGGCTCATACAGCTGAAGAAATTCTGCCCCCAGGTACTAAATGTCCTAAGTGTGGTCATACTCATTTCCGCAAAGAAACTGATATTATGGACGTATGGTTTGACAGTGGTTCATCTCATGAAGCTGTATTAAAAGAACGTCCTGAATTAAAATGGCCCGCAGATATGTATCTAGAAGGCAGTGATCAACATCGTGGCTGGTTCCAATCCTCGCTGTTAACTTCTATAGCGTGTACCGGTAAGGCTCCTTACAAGTCAGTTTTAACTCATGGTTATGTAGTTGATGGTGATGGAAAGAAAATGTCTAAATCTGTTGGCAATACCGTAGCACCTGATGATGTTATTGGTCAATATGGAGCTGACGTTGTTCGACTTTGGGCAGCATCTTCTGACTATAAAGCTGACGTAAGAATTTCCAAGGAGATTTTGAAACAACTTTCTGAAGTATATCGTAAAATTCGTAATACCATTCGCTATATTCTAGGTAATACTAGTGATTTTGACTATACCAAGGATAAAGTAGCTTTCGAAGATATGGAAGAATTGGATCGTTGGGCATTAATGCATACGCAACTTTTGAAAAAAGAAGTTACTGCAGCCTATGAAGCTTACGACTTCTACGTGTTGTATCATGCTATACATAATTTCTGTACTGTGGAAATGAGTGCTTTTTACTTGGATATTATTAAAGATAGATTGTATGCGTCCAAAGCAGAAGCTAAGGAAAGACGCAGTGCTCAGACTGCAATGTACGAAATCATGAATGATTTGATTGTTATGCTAACGCCTGTACTGAGCTTTACCATGGAAGAAGTTTATCAGTTTATGACTAAGCCTGTGGATGCTCCTGAAAGCGTACAAATGCTTCCTTGGCCTACTGTACACGAGGAATATATCGATGAAGCATTAGAAACAAAGTGGGATGAATTCATTGAAATTCGTGGAGAAATTACTAAGGTTTTGGAAAATGCTCGTAGAGCCAAGACCATTGGTCATTCTCTAGATGCAAAAGTAGAATTACATGCAACTGATGAAGCTTTGCGGATTTTAAAGGCTGTGGAGAAAGAGCTTCCAAACTTATTAATTGTATCCCAAGCAGTTCTCTTTGAGGGCTTGCAAGATGGTACAGAAGCTACCGGTCGCGAGGATTTAAAGGTAAGTGTAAAAGCCGCTGAAGGTACTAAATGCGAGAGGTGCTGGATTTATAGTGACAGCGTAGGCAAAGATAGTGAACACCCAACCCTATGTCATCGCTGTGTAGAGGTACTGAAATAAAATAATTAAACGCCGCACATTTTCCTGTGCGGCGTTTTTTATCGACATTTATGGTTTATTTTGCTAAAATATATGGTATAACAACGAGGAGGTGTTTCCATGTTATCTATAGGAACGATTGTTTCTCTGGGTTTTGCTTATTATGTTTATCAAGATGCAAAAAAACGAGGAATAGAAAATGGTATATTATGGGCTATTGGCACATTTCTTGTTTGGATTATTGTTTTGCCGGTTTACTATTTTAAATTTATGAAAGATAAATAAGAAACAGCTCGTCAGATGACGGGCTGCTTTTTATTCATAGTGTTTTAAAATATCTTGAATTTCTTCTTTTTTGGATTTTTTGATTTTCTTTTCGTAATTACGAAAATTATTATCACGATGGTCAGTAGAATAATCCGCATAATCGAAGTCATCATGCTCCTGGTCGTAGCTTTGGCCGTAGGGACCACGCCCATCATCAAGATAATATATTTGTTGCTCCATAGTGAAGCCTCCTTGGGATAGTTTGCTTGCGCAACTTGTCTAACATATATTTCTACTATAGATATTTTAGCACAAAAGGATTAAAATTAAAATAAAGTAATATTGAGGAGGTACGTAATGAAAATTTTAACTTACGAATATCAAAACAAAGAACAAGTAGGTATTCTTACAGAAGATGGTAAATATGTTGTGCCTGCTTTTATGTATGCAGACATGCAACAACTTATAAAACACGCTGCCTTAGGTGAATTGGCAGGAATTGTTGCAGGGGGAGAAAATAAAGTAGCTTTGACTGATGTAAAACTTTTGGCACCTATACCGGAGCCAGCCCAAGACTTAATTTGTCTGGGAATTAATTATCAGGAACATGATACAGAAATAGCCCACTCCTTCGGTAAGGAACAACTAAAAAAACGCAATGTTCCCATTTATTTTTCTAAAAGAGTAAATCGCGCCGTGGACCCGGATGGTTTTATTGACGGCCATTTTAACATTGTAGATTCTTTGGACTATGAATCAGAACTAGCAGTAGTAATTGGTAAAGATGCTAAAAATGTTAGCGAGGAAGATGTTCAGGACTATATATTCGGCTATACTATTGTCAATGATGTCAGTGCCCGCAATGTGCAGACGGCATACAAACAATGGTACTTTGGTAAGAGTATGGATGACTTTACTCCTATGGGTCCATGGATTGTTACAGCCGATGAAATTTCTTTTCCACCCAAGTTAGATATTAGCTGTAGTGTGAATGGTGAACTTAGGCAGAATAGTAACACTAGATTGTTGGTCCATGGGATAGCCCATATTATTAGCGAGTTATCTCAGGGAATGACACTGCAAGCAGGCACTATTATTGTAACAGGAACTCCGGGCGGCGTAGGTATGGGCATGAAGCCTCCTTGTTTTTTACAACCTGGAGATGTAGTTACTTGTGCTATTGAAAAAATTGGCAAGTTAACCAACATAGTTAAATAAAAATGTTCTTTGGTTAATTTTAAGTAGGCATAAAAAAATACGACCTCTTGGTCGTATTTTTTGTGTTTTAAAGTGGTGGAACTAACTGGACTCGAACCAGTGACCCCCACGATGTCAACGTGGTACTCTAACCATCTGAGCTATAGTTCCGAATAAAAGTATTATAGCGGTGTAGACGTGTTTTGTCAAATCGTCTAGAGATAACGTCATTTTTGACTATTGGCGGAATGAAATATAAGTGATAATGGTTATTTTCATGTTAATTTGGTTTTTATAATTCCATTTTGTTGGAATAAACTATATAATAGAAGAAGCAATATATTATTGGGGGTTATGAAATGAAGAAGCTTTATATTAGTATGGTGTTATTAGTTTGTCTTATGTTTTTAACTGCCTGCAGTAATCAAGAAAATCGTGCCGGAGCGGCAAAGGCAATTGTAGTAAAACCTACTACGGCTGTTTTTACTACCAACATGGGAACGTTTGAAACAACATTGGCTACCAAGGAAGCGCCGCTTACTTGTGACAATTTTATTAAGCTGGCAAAAAAAGGCTTTTATAATGGTACGATTTTTCACCGTATTATTCCCGGATTTATGATTCAAGGCGGAGACCCAAAGGGAACTGGTATGGGTGGCCCCGGCTACACTATTAAAGACGAGTTTTCACCTATGTTAAAACATGATAAAGCAGGGGTGCTTTCTATGGCTAACGCCGGTCCAAATACGGGGGGAAGTCAGTTCTTTATTACACTAGCACCTACCCCATGGTTAGACGGAAAACATGCTGTGTTCGGTAAAGTAACCAAAGGAATGGATGTAGTAGACAAAATTGGTAAAGTGCTAACTGATGGTAGAGATAAACCCATTAGCGACGTGGTTATAAAATCTATAGAAATTATTGAAAGCTAAGTAATAAAGAAACGGAGGGGTCTATTTGTCGCGTGAACAAGTGAAAACACAATTTGAGGTGGAAGATCAACAAGAAATGGTGGGCATTTTAGGCAAGAACGATGAGTTTTTGCATATTATGCAGGACGGAGTTTCCTGTGTCTTGGTGGCCAGAGGCAATATTATTAGTGCAACCGGTACGGAAGAGGCCGTGAACTTGGCGACACAATTGATTGAAGAATTATTGTTTCTTTATAGGCAAGGGCTGCCCTTGACTACTCACGATGTGCGTTATAGCATGCGTATGTTGTCTGAAGGCAGACAAGCCAGCCTTCATAGGATGTTTGCGGAAACGGTGGTTGTGACCAATCGTGGGCGTCAGGTTAAGGCTAAGACTTTAGGGCAGTGGAATTATCTAGAAACTATAAGGCATAACGTTATTACTATTGGTATTGGACCGGCAGGAACAGGAAAAACTTACTTGGCAGTGGCCATGGCTGTAAAAGCTTTGAAAGCAAAAGAAGTAGAAAGAATTATTTTGACTCGTCCTGCGGTAGAAGCCGGTGAGAAATTAGGCTTTTTACCCGGGGATTTGCAAGATAAGGTAGACCCATACTTACGTCCTCTGTATGATGCTCTTTATGATATAATGGGATTGGAAGCTTTTCAAAAAGCGTTGGCCAAAGGCGCTATTGAGGTTGCACCACTTGCCTATATGCGTGGCCGCACTTTGAATGATTCCTTTATTATCTTGGATGAAGCACAAAATACCACTCAAGAACAAATGAAAATGGTTTTGACAAGGTTCGGATTTGGATCAAAAATGGTTGTTACCGGAGATGTGACGCAAGTTGATTTGCCCTATGGAAAAAGATCGGGATTAGATCACGCAGCAATAGTACTTAAAGATACTGAGGGCATAGGTATTATTCATTTTGCTGAAAAAGATGTGGTTAGGCATGAAATAGTAGGGGCCGTAATTCGCGCTTACGAAAAATACGAACTGGAGCATAAGAAAAAAACTCTGGCTGTGGAGGATTAAATATGATTGTTTCCTTGGAGAATAACCAAGAAAAAATAGAAATACCTGGGGAATTAGAAGAGTTATTAACTAAGGCTATGAATATAGTGGCTAGAAACTCAAAACTTTCTGACAATACAGAAGTAGACATTACAATTGTTACGGATGAAGAAATTCATGTTCTAAATCGTGATTATCGTGGGGTGGATAGACCAACAGATGTATTGTCTTTTGCCTTGGACGAAGGGGAAGAAGAACCTGAAATATTGGGGTCGGAAGCAGAACATTTACTCGGTGATGTAATTATTTCCGCAGAACGTGCGGCAGCACAAGCGGAAGAATTTGGCCACGGTCTAAAGCGCGAGATTGTATATTTAGCAGTACATGGTCTTTTACATTTGCTGGGATATGATCATATGGTAGAAGAAGATAAGGTCGTTATGCGTGCCAGAGAAGAAGCTACATTGCGTGAGCTAGATCTTTCAGAGGAATTTTTTGGAGGTTAATATGGATCAAGAATTATTTGCAGCGGCTATGAGTGCTCGACAAAATGCCTATGCACCTTACTCAAAATTTGCTGTAGGTGCAGCAGTGAGAGCTATTGACGGCACTGTTTTTACAGGTTGTAATATTGAAAATGCTTCATATGGTTTGAGTATTTGTGCTGAACGGGTCGCTATCTTTACTGCTATAAGCAGGGGATATTTCCAACTAGAAGTTCTTTGCGTAGTGGCAGATACCGCTGAACCTGTAGCACCCTGTGGTGCCTGCCGCCAAGTGATGCTGGAATTTCATATTAAAGAAGTATGGCTAATGAATTGTGCAGGAGCCTATAGGAAAATGAAAATGACAGAACTTTTACCGGTTGGTTTTGGGCCGGAAGTTCTAGAAAAATAAATTTAAGGAGCGATTAATATAAAAAACAACGACGTACATCATTCAGGTTTTGTTGCTATTGTGGGCAGGCCAAATGTGGGCAAGTCAACTTTAATCAATAATTTAATAGGGGAAAAGATTGCTATTATGTCTGACAGACCACAGACCACAAGAAATAAGATTATGTGTATTCTAAATACCAATAATGCACAAATCATGTTCTTGGATACTCCGGGTATTCATAAACCACAACATAAATTAGGTGAGTATATGGTGCGTGCTGCTGAAAGTACTCTAAACGAGGTGGATGCAGTACTTTTTGTGGTAGATGCTAATGAGAAAAAAGGTGCCGGAGATGCCTTTATTATGGCTAAGCTTAAAAATATTAAGGCTCCTGTTATTTTAGTTGTTAATAAGATTGATAAGCTTTCTAACAAAGAGCAGCTATTTGCTATTATTGAAAGTTATCGCAACTCATGCGATTTCAAGGCGGTATTGCCAATATCAGCTCTGCAGGATAAAGACCTTGCGCCACTAGTGCAAGAAATCTTAAAATATTTACCGGAAGGGCCGGAATATTTTCCTGAGGACATGATAACGGATCAGCCGGAAAGAGTTATTGTAGCTGAGTTAATTAGAGAGAAAATATTAAAACTCACTAGGGATGAAGTTCCCCATTCTATTGCGGTAGAAATTGAAGAAATGAAGACTCGGGAAAATGATAACCTTTATATTAGGGCGACAATTTTTGTGGAAAGAGAGTCTCAAAAAGGCATTGTTATTGGTGCAAAAGGTGCACTGTTAAAGTTAATAGGGCAACAGGCTCGTAAAGATATAGAAGTTCTTTTAGGTAACAAAACTTACTTGGAACTTTGGGTAAAGGTAAAAGCGGATTGGCGTAACCGTGACCAATTATTGCGTCAGTTTGGCTATGACGATAAGGCGTAAGGTTTGACCAACATGATAGAAAATGGTATCATTTACTTAATAATGGCTTTGCCAAAAAATGTTAGGAGAGATGTCTTATAGACGGTGGACCTGCGTTATCTAACGCAATTAAAATTGCAATTCTTATTTTTATTGTGTTGTGCAACGGTTTTTTTGTGATGGCTGAATATTCCTTGGTGCGTATACGTAAGGGGCGCTTGGAGGAACTTATTGAACAAGGTAATACAGGAGCTTCTTTAGTATTGAAAATGGTAGGCTCGCTGGATGCTTATTTAAATGTTGCCCAATTGGGGAATACAGTAACATCATTGGCTTTGGGTTGGTTCGGTGGTAGACTTTTGGTGGATGTTTTTTATAAATATTTGCCGTTGCTGCTTCAGGATTCATGGACAATTTCAATTTTAACAGTTGTGTGTGCTTTTGCTGTTCTGCTATGCTTGCAGGTCGTTTTAGGTGAGTTTATGCCAAGAATTTTGGCCTTGGGCAAAGTGGAAAAGGTGTCGTTGTTCGTGGCTAGGCCTTTGTATCTTTTTTACATTGTCACTTATCCTTTGTCTGTCATTTTTAGTAGGATTTCGAAAGCCTTATTGCAACTTTTTGGTATTAATCCGGTACCTGATGCAGACATTACTCACTCTGAGGATGAATTACGCATGATTGTCAGCGCTAGTGAGCGTGGGGGAGTTTTAGACCACGTTGAAAGCCGTTTAATTGACAATGTTTTTGATTTTGCTGATAGAGTAGCTCGAGAAGTTATGGTACCACGTCAAGACATGGTGTGCTTATTTACCGACGATAGCTTAGCAGAAAACTTTATGGTTACACGAAAAACGGGACATACACGCTATCCTTTGTGTACGGATGATAGAGATCATATTATTGGTATGATTCATATAAGAGATTTAATGGACGTTAGCGAAAGCGACGAAAACTTTGATTTGCGTACAGTTATGCGTCCCATAGAAGTAGTTCCGGAAAGCATGTCTATTGCAAAAATTTTGCAGATTATGCAGAAAAAACATATCCAAATGGCTGCCGTAGCAGATGAATATGGTGGGACTGCAGGTTTAGTTACTATGGAAGATTTGTTGGAAGAAATAGTGGGAGATATTCAGGATGAGCATGATACCGACATGCCTGAAATTAGTCGTAGTGCAGATGGTTCCTATGTTTTTGATGGTTTAGTTTTACTAGATGAGGTATCAGAAATTTTTAATATTAAATTTGATGAGCCTGAAGAGGATACTATTGGAGGGTTTGTTTTTGGCTTATTAGGCAGACAACCCGAAAATGGGGATAAAGTTATGGTTGACGGTTATACTTTTGAAGTTCTTGATTCTACCGGCTTCAGAGTACTTAGGGTCAAAGTAAAACCGCCGCTTCATGCAGGGGAAGAAGAAAAAGCCAATGAGTAAGGAAGCATACCAAGACGATATATTCATATTACGAGTACAAAATTGGCAGACTGCGGATAAGTACGCAGTCTGTTTTTCGCGTTCTCATGGAAAGATAGCATTCATTGCTTTTGGCGCTCGGTACCCTCGTAGTACATATGGGCGCTTGATTCAACCCTTTGCTCAGTTGTCAGCACAATTCACGCCGGGAGCTCGTATAGATACCCTACGCCAATGTGAAAGTTTATTCCTTCCGGAAACTGTGGATGTTGAAACTTTTGCTTATGGTGCCGTTATTGCTGAAGTAACAGAGAATCTTACTAGTGAGCAGGAACCAGAAGAAGAAGTCTATAATCTTTTACTGCAGGCATATAGGCTGTTAGGAGAGCGCAATAAACGTATTGTTACTCTTAGTACCTTACTTAAACTACTTGTTTGTTGCGGGTTTACTCCGGAATTGACGGCATGTACTAGTTGTCACGAAGAAATTACAAAAGATGGCTATTTTAGCTTGGCACAAGGGGGATTTTTGTGCGCAAAATGTGCTATTGGTGATGAATTGCGCTGCTCTATAAATACGAAAAAATTAATGGAAAATCTCATAAATTTGGATTTTACGAAACCTCAAGATTTTGTGGTGCGTGGCGGAGAACTTATGCAGTTGGAACAAATACTTTACAAATTTATTTTGTATCAAACGGATAAATCCCTAAAAAGTCTAGACTTTTTAGGACAAATACAAGACCAATACACCAAGAAAGTTTAAAATATTTATGTTAGCATAGAACTGGAAAGGGCGAGGGGTGGACCTTATTATGAATGAAGATAATAAAAGCAGAGATAAAAATATAATGTTTTTGCTTTTTGTGTGCTGTGGGCTCATTTTATGGGGAGTTTTTGGCAGTACATATGATTGGTTTACAGGAGAAAAACTGGTAGTATTGCTTGCTCTGGGCTCTATGTTTGGCAGGCTGGCAGGTGGAGATAATAACCCAGTTACTACGTATTTGGTTTATGGTGGAGCAGCGGTGGCTATTATTATCGGTATGCACCTTTTGCCACCGTATTTTTGGGCGGCTAGGGCTGTTGGGGTGCCTTTTTTAGTAGCTTACGTCGTTACAGCTGTATTAGCCTGGGGCTATCTTTATAAGGAACTTAGGCGGGCAAAGCTTTTAGGAAATGCTTATCATGTATTTACTTTCTTACCGCCAACAATTTTTGCAAGCAGTATTCTCGCAGTTAATGTTGTCGGTGGAACTTTATACGCGTCAAGTTTGTTATCAGCATTTTATTTTGTATTGGCTATATTTTTACTTGTAAAAGGTGTGCGTGAGTTAAATAAGTTGCAGTTTAATGGTGGACTTTTGATGCTTAGCGCAGTAATTTGTTCGTTCTATATTACGGTTGTTTTTAAACTTCCTGGAATGGAATACGTATATATAGGTATTGCAATAATTTTCATTTTGAATATGTTTTTTAATGTATTTAAGAAAAAGGGGAGAAATAAATGAAATTAATTTCCTGGAATGTAAATGGACTAAGGGCTTGTATGAATAAAGGATTCCAAGAATTTCTTACTGCTTCTGATGCCGATATTTTTTGTGTGCAGGAAACTAAAATGCAACGGGAACAGGCTGAATTTGTGTTCCCAGGGTACCATGAATATTGGAATAGTGCAGAAAAAAAGGGCTATTCAGGTACGGCAATTTTTAGTAAGGAAGAGCCTATAGCAGTAACTTATGATATGGGTATTGAAGAACATGACCATGAAGGCAGAATTATAACAGCAGAGTTCAGGGATTTTTATTTGGTTAATGTTTATACCCCAAATTCCAAAAGAGAATTGGAACGTTTAGCTTATAGGATGGAATGGGAAGATGCCTTTCAAAAATATGTTAAAGACTTGGACAATAATAAACCAACTATTATATGTGGTGATTTAAACGTAGCCCATGAAGAAATAGATTTAAAAAATTATAAAACGAATCACAACAATGCTGGTTTTACGGATGAGGAACGAGCTAAGATGACACAGTTTTTGTCTAATGGGTTTATAGATTCTTTTAGATACTTTTATCCTGATTTAGAAGGAGCATATTCTTGGTGGTCATATATGTTTCAAGCCCGCAAGAAAAATGCTGGGTGGAGAATTGATTATTTCTTGGTATCGGAAAAACTGCAAGAACAAATGGTTAGCGCAAAAATTCATAGCGAAATATTGGGTAGTGATCACTGCCCTGTAGAATTAGTAATTAAATAAACCCAAGTCACTCTCACTAGCGGAGAGTGACTTTTTTGTGCGGAACTAAACAAAAGAAGGCATTAGTGTGAAAATGTGAACCTTTAGTGCCTTGTATTGCGTGGAAATCTGTTTGGTTGTATACTGAGAGCCAAGGCTTTCGGCCTTTAATAAAAAAATAACAATGCAAAAGAATATGTATTTTCTTTCTTATGCATTACAAGGAGGAATAATTGTGCTAGATGGATACCCAATTGGGTGGTTAATTTTGTGCATAGCTGTAGGATATTTTGCCAAAGGAAAAGGTAAAAATGCATTTGCTTGGGGTATTGGAGCTTTCTTTTTCAGCCCCTTTTTAGCCGCAATATTACTCGCTTTATCAAAGGACGAGAAAATTAAAGAGCAGGTGGTTCAGGTTGCTATGGAACAGCAGCAACTTAAAGACCGTGTTGCAATGAGTGAAATAGCAACAAATAAGAAAATTCAGGCTGTAGAACAAAGCATCGGGACCTTGGGAACCGGAGTAGAAAAATTGCAAAATACAACTAATCAGGATTTAATAGCAGGGGGCAGACCTTGTCCTAACTGTGGGCAAATAATTAAACGTAATGCGGCAATATGCAGGTATTGTGGTACTGAAATTGAAGAACAGGCTATGGTAGAATGTCCATTTTGTAAAGAGTTAATTCGTGCCGATGCTACAAGATGCAAATATTGCAGGAGTGAAGTGTCACCAAATAATATAGAACAAAACACAATACCAATTATAGAGTGTCCTTTCTGTAAGGAGTTAATATCCAAAGATGCAAAATTTTGCGAATTCTGTGGTGGCAAATTACCAGAGCGCCAAGGCGAATAATTATCGTGGAGGTAAAGTTGAATGTTTAAAGAGCTTATCTTGAGATGGAAAAATTTCACCGGAAATAATGAAATAAACATTTCCGGCGAAATTTTAATAAGTAACAAAGATTTAGCAAAACTTTTAAAACTTACTTCTGATGAACAAGAAAAAGTTAATAAATTAAATTCAGGATTACTACAGCAGTTCCCCTATCTTAAAACAAAAATTGTTCAAGGAATTTGCGAAGTTTCAATAAAAGTATTTGCCTATAATAAATTTACTTGCAATGCAAAATTTTTAGATGATTTATGCAAAGAATTGGCATATGTGGTGCAAAAAATATTGGAGAATCCTGAGTTGTCGGTACGCTTAAATGTTTTCGGTGAGTTGACAACGACAAAACGAAGACAGCAATTTAGATACCTTAATAAGCAAGATATTGTAGAATATAGCGTTACTCATGAAGAAAATCTAGGTATAAAACATAGTGTTTTTACTAGAGCAGTGAGAATTTATTTGTTTATATTAGTGCTTCTATGGTTGCTTATACAATCAGGCTATTTGTATTATGTTCAGGCTTGTCCTAATAGAGTAAGTGAATTTATCGCAAAATACGTTCACTTGAGTCAAAATCTTTAAAACGGTGTTTGTAAAGGAGTTTTAAATATGCGTAGGTTTTGTCCATATTGTGGTCAACAAATTACGGCTGGTGCTATAAAGTGTCACTACTGTGGACGAATATTAAAAGATATGGTTAACCACAAAAAAGACGGCAATGATAGCAAGGTAGAAAAAACTGAACAAATAGAATCTTCCTCAATAAGTCTATTTGAGTTGCTCAAAAGTGATATTAGAGAGAAATTTAAAAACAAAAGATACCGAAATATCGCAATTTTGGCTGTGATTGCCAGCATGCTGGTAGCACTTGCCTTTTATACAAACGGTCCAACTGAATATCGAGTAGCAAAATTGAGTGCTGCCCATGACGATGTTGCACTAATACAAATGGTGGATGCTAGATCAAAATCCAGCTTTTTTACCAACGTCACAAAAGCTGCCGCCAAAGCCCTTATATCTTTGAAAAATAAACAGTATATAAACGACTTGTCTGGATATCTATTAGACGAAAATGTAAATGTTCGGCAGAAAGAAGCTATTATTACTGCTTTTACTGATAGCAAGATGCTTGTACCAAACTTTTTTACCATATATGATAAAAATGTGCAATTGCAAGAAGTACTACAAAAAAATGGACTTAGTATTAATCCCAAGATTTTTGAAAAGAAGATGTTTGCGGAAGTAAATAATTATCTCAAATTTTTTAGAAGTAATCCGGGAGACTATGATAATCAGATAGATGCTTTGCAGCGATACAATGTAGATGGATTTGCTGACGATAATATGTTCACGAACTTAAAAGGTATTGCTGACATATATGCTATACAAAAATATTTGCATGAAGATGATAATAACGCAATACTCCAGTATATTGAATATTTGGACAATCAACCGGATGTACCGATTTTGGCCAAAAACACACATTTTTTCAAGGCACTGGCGGTAAGAATTAGACAGAAAAAAGTAGCAAGTGATAATATAGCTGCACTTAATAAAGAAATTGCTGATATGCACATAGAAGATAAGATCCTAAATGAGCAAAAACAAATATATGCAGCTCAAGAACGGATAAATGCAACAAAATATATTGAGTACTTCGGGATAAAATATTCATCTGATAATGCATTGTATGTTTCTCTAAGCGGTGGCGGCTGGGCCAAAATCATTAATCCACCCAGTGAAGTACAAAGTTTTAAAAAATATAATGCATATGTTATTAAGACTGGAGAAATAGGAGTTAATGCTTACTACAAGGAATGGTTAGTGCCTGTTTATAAAATTGTGGACATTGATACAGCGGAGGCGAGCGTAAAAGAGCATCAAAGTGTAATAAACAAAATTTATAGCGCTAAAACCAGTTTGGAAGACAAAATAGCTATAGCCTTGCAAGAAGAAAATCAGGCAAATGCGGATGCAGGAAAGTTGTTTGATAATATGGGTAAAATATTAGATCCACTTACTGCAGAAAATGTCTTCGATTTTTCCCGAAATAGTGGTCACGTTCCATTGTTTGCACAATAAAAGAGACGCTTAATTGCGTGTATATAGGCATGTCATTTGTATAGGGAAATGATATAATGTTTTGGGAGGTGTTTTATGGAAGGAACTATTCGAAAGAACGTACCGGCTGGAACTCATGTTATGGTTGTTAAGAAAGAACACCAGCGGACAGGACAACTAACAGAGGGTATAGTTAAAGATATACTGACAAATTCGGCTGTACATCACCGTGGTATTAAAGTTCGTTTGACAGATGGCGTTGTAGGGCGAGTGCAAGAAATAATAAAATAGAAGAACCGCTCGAAAGAGCGGTTTTGATTTTCCCCAATTATTACTCATAAAAGCCCTATTTTGTACATGTTATGGATTTATTATTTAATTTTGCTATACTGTTTTTTAGGAGACGGTATATTTGTCTTACTGAAAACTAGGAGGTATTTTCATGTCGGAGCTAAAATTTGAAATTGTTAAAGAAATAGGAGTAGTAGCCGAAGGTACCAAGGGTTGGAGAAAAGAACTTAATTTAGTTTCTTGGAACGATAGGGGACCTCGTTATGATTTACGTGAATGGTCGTCAGATCATAAAAAAATGGGTAAGGGAGTTACCTTGTCCGCAGAAGAGGTAGTAAAATTAAAGGAATTACTTAATACTATATGAACGTATGAAATTATCTACCGGTGACACAATGAGAGTTTTCATTGTGTCACTTTTTTGTAAATGTTATAATAAATGTATTAGCAAAGGAGGAGAAGGTTATGCTCTATACATTTACGTATACGTCGCCCTTAGGAATTTTGACCATGGCAAGTGATGGTGATAGTATTACAGGACTATGGCTTTCCGGACAGAAATATTTTGCTTCAACAATCAAAGAAAAATGTGTAAATAAAAAGTTGCCGATATTTGATAAAGCAATAGCCTGGCTTGATTGCTATTTTGCCGGCAAGATACCAGATATCACGGTGCCTCTTGCTCCACATGGCACAGAGTTTCGTAAGCAAGTATGGAGTATTTTAACTAATATACCATATGGAAAAACTATAACCTATGGAGAAATTGCTAAGAAACTAGCCGGAGAAACAGGAAAAGAGAAGATGTCAGCTCAAGCCGTAGGAGGTGCTGTTGGACATAATCCTATTTCAATTATAATTCCTTGCCACCGTGTAGTGGGCACAGATGGCAGTCTAACCGGGTATGCAGGTGGAATAGATAAGAAGATTAAGCTGCTGGAAATTGAACATGTAAATATGAATAAATTTTATATTCCTAAACGGGGAACTGCTTTGTAATAAAAAAGCCACTTCATAGAAGTGGCTTAGTTTTTTTACTTTTTGCTTTTTATTTTGGGTACTTCCTGTTTTTTCTGTTTCCAGCCGCTCCAAAAAAATAAAATAGCAGCCACAATTATAAATATCAAACTAGTTGCCTGTGCTGATTTCAATCCTAAGAACAGCGGTTCTACATAGTCGCCTCTGAGCATTTCTAAAAAGAAGCGTAAACCTGAGTAGAGCATAACATAGAGGAAAAACACTTGCCCTCTGGCATACTTGGTAGTTTGAAATAATAAAAGCAAGGCGAAAAGTATAATATCAATCTGGCCTTCCCAAACTTCAGCTGGCCACAGGGGGACACTTCCGTAGGTTTGATGAGCTAATGTTCCTACCGGGTAGAGAATGCCGAAATTACTGCCTGTTGGGGTACCAAAGGCATCACCGTTTAAGAGGTTGGCCATTCTGCCGATAGACTGTCCTATTAGTAAGGCAGGTGTGATAACGTCCAGTAGAGCAACCCAATCGATGTTGCGTTTCTTGCAATAGTAGATGCCGGCTAAAACACCTCCGGTTATACCGCCTTGAATAGCCATACCACCTTGCCATACGAAGGGTATTTGCAAAAGATGTCCGCTGTAGTAGTCCCAATCAAAGAAGAAAACATCCCACAAGCGTCCGCCAATAATGCCTGCAAAACCACCGTAAATACCAATGTCTACCATGTATTCGTGCCAGCCGTGACCATCTTTTTTTGCTAAAAAATAACCAACTGCCGTGGCCAAAAAAATTGCTAGACACATTATTATGCCGTACATGCGTACGGGAAATCCGCCAATATGAAATAAGTACTGATGCATATATCCTCCTAAGGTTGTATTTATTACTAACTTATTGTACCATACTCAGTATTCAGATTAAAGTGAACTTTTTAATAATCATTATGGCTATTGACGAATCATAATGAATATACTATGCTTAAAATATACAATTAATGAAGGTAGAGGTAAGGTTATGTTAAAAATAGAAAATTTATCGGTAGCGGTCAATGGCAGAGAAATTTTGCATGACATTAATTTACATATTCGTCCAGGTGAGGTTCATGTGCTTTTTGGACCTAATGGTATTGGCAAATCTACATTGATGAGCGCAATTATGGGTTTTGAACGCTATGAAATTACTAAGGGCAAAATATATTTTAAAGGACAAGATATAACTAATGCCCCTGTTTTTGAGCGTGCAAAGCTTGGCATAGGTATTATGATTCAACGTCCGCCTACTATTCGCGGGCTTAGTCTGCGTCAAATGGAAGGCATTTGTGGTGCGACTCCTGAAGAAACAGAGCATATGGCAGAATGGATGGGCCTAAATAAGTTTTTGGATCGCTCTGTTAATGAGGGCTTTTCCGGTGGAGAAATCAAACGGTCAGAATTACTACAATTGATGGCGCAAAAACCGGAGCTTTTATTGCTAGATGAGCCGGAATCAGGCGTTGACGTAGAAAATATTGCTTTAGTGGGTAGAGCTGCCAACTATATCTTAAATAGTGCAACCGCTGCTTGTGGTAAGGCTTGTGATAGGCCTTGCTGTCCTCATAATTTCAAAGACGTCCAAGTAAATCCTTTGGGCAAAAGCAATCGCTCCGGACTTATTATTACGCATTTAGGACATATTTTAAAATATGTGCCTGCTGATACAGGGCATATTGTGTTCGATGGTACCTTAGCTTGTTCAGGAGATCCCGAAGAAATGCTTAGCTGTATAGGGCAAAGCGGGTATGAACATTGCATTCATCAGGGATGCAGGAGGTGGAAAAAATGAGCGTAAATAAAGAAAAGCTTACAGAAGCGTTAGATAAAAAGGCTATTTATGGTGAGGATTTAAACTTTACTTCTTATGATGATAATGACACTATGCGTATAAAAAGCACAGATGAATTGTCGGCTGGCGGTAAGAAAAAATTAGAACGAGTTGGTATAGAACTTGATGAAGCAGGACGTAGTGCCACTTTTGTGCAGGTAGATAATGCTGCTGTAACAGTTAATGTAAAAAAGGATACGCCACTGGTACTTATGAATACGGGAGATGCTGCCAAGGCATTTCCGGAACTTGTCGAAAAATATTGGTGGAAGGCTGTATCGCCGGAAACTGATAAATATACGGCTAAAACAGCGTTGGAAAAAGAAACCGGCTATTTCATTCATGTAAAAGCCGGCACTAAAATCTCTGCTCCGTTGCAGGCTTGTGTCTTCATGGGTCATGAAGACCAACTACAAAGAGTCCATAATGTAATCATTATGGAGGAAGGCTCTGAGTTGAATATTATCTCCGGTTGTGCTAGTGATCCTACAGTTGAAAATGGCGTTCATATTGGCATTAGCGAATTTTTCATTGGGAAAAATGCTAAAATGACTTTTACTATGATTCACAGTTGGGGTGAAAAGGTTGCTGTACGCCCTCGTACTGTAGCTATAGTAGATGAAGGCGGTTTGTATATGTCTAACTATGTATGTTTGGATAAAGTTGCCGACGTGCAAATGTATCCGACCTGCCGCTTGATAGGCAAGGGTGCAACAGCACGCTTGAATTCTATTTTGGTAGCCCCTGAGGGAGCCCATCTGGATATTGGCGGCAAGGCTATTTTGGAAGTAAGCGGTACTAAGGCGGAAATAATTACTAGGTCTATTTCTACAGGTGGAACAATTATAAATAGAGGATTGCTGCAAGGCTTAGCCGAAGGAGTCCGCGCTCATTTGGAATGTAACGGATTAATGCTCAATGATAAAGGTCGTATTTATGCTATACCTGAATTGGATGCTCACACAGGAAATTCAGAACTTAGTCACGAAGCAGCGGTAGGCCGAATTGCTCCTGAAGAGATTGAATATTTGATGGCCCGTGGTTTGGACGAGGAAGCAGCAGCAGCGACTATTGTGCGTGGGTTCTTAAATATTAACATTGAAGGATTACCTGAGAGCTTGGAGAAAAAAATAACAGATACTTTAGATACATTTACTTACAACAAAGGAATGTAAAAAATACCGCTGATAGTTTTTATCAGCGGTATTTTTATGTAATTTTAACAAATTGAAAATTAGTATAGTCTGCGGCTACTAACCTATATTCAATATTATTCTTGCTGCCTTGAAACACATTTTCGGAATCACTGCCGTGAATATGGCCAAAGACACATTTTTTCACGCAGTATTTTTCCATAATTTCCGTAAAAGGGGAACTTTCCATATTTTTATATAAGGGTGGATAGTGGAGCCCCACAATAATATCGGTGTAGTTTTTGGCACTTGCCTGTTGCAAGGAGGTTTCCAGTCTTCCACATTCTCTTTTAAGAATTGCTGCGTCTTCGGAGGAAAAATTTTCAAGAAAAGGAAGGTTCCAACCGCGGGTACCACAGATAGCAATATCATCCACAGCGTAAAATTTATTCTGTAAAAAGCTTAATTTATTATCTGACAGGGTCTCCATTTTTTTTAATGAAGTCCACCAATAATCATGGTTACCTTTAAGAATAATTTTATTTCCCGGTAAGGCGATGATAGGGGCTAAATCATCACTAAGAGCTGTTTTATAATCCATAGCCCATGAGGTATCTCCGCACAAAAGTACAGTATCTTTGGGACAGATGGTAGAAGTCCATGAAGCTAGGATTTTTTCTCTATGGCCTTCCCAGTTATCGCCAAAAATATTCATAGGTTTTTGGGGTGGAGTACCCGAAAAATGCAAATCACCAATTGCGTAAATAGACATATTTTGTTGTTTCCTTTCGTTAATACTAAATAATAGATTTAATTAATGAAGGTATTTTTAGTACGAAGATGTTCCGGTCAGACAGTAGCCTTTAAAACAGTCAATTCCGTTGACATTTATATACTACTATAATATAATTAAAACGTTAAATCCTAAGATACGGAATAGTATTCCTACACTTATGTTACAGAAAGTTGACGGAAGATGCAAGTCAATACATAAAAAGGATGAACTCACCGTTGAGGAGCTTGATGTAAATATCAAGACGCAAATCGGCGTTAAAGATATAAAGTGGCCGTGTAATCTGGCAAACAGGGTGGTACCGCGGGTTTACTCGTCCCTTTCCATGGAGGAAAGGGATTTTTTATTTTTAGGAGGTTTTTGACATGTTAAACGAAAAATATGCCCCTCATGAGATAGAGGCAAAGTGGCAAAAAATATGGGCGGAGACTCAGGCATTTAAAACAAATACTGATGATCCTCGTCCTAAGTCATACGTGCTGGAAATGTTTCCTTATCCTTCCGGTAATTTACATATGGGACATGTTCGTAATTATTCTATTGGTGATGTGGTTGCCCGTTTTCGTACTATGAATGGATTTAATGTATTGCATCCTATGGGATGGGATTCTTTTGGTATGCCGGCTGAAAACGCTGCTATTAAACACAATATTCCTCCTGCCAAATGGACCATGGAAAATATAGCAAATATGACGCGTCAACAAAAAGAGTTGGGTTTGTCCTATGATTGGGATAGAGAAGTTACCACCTGCAAGGAAGACTATTATAGATGGACTCAATGGTTCTTTGAACTATTTTATAAAAGAGGCTTGGCTGTAAAGAAAAAATCTGCTGTCAATTGGTGTGATACTTGTAATACAGTTCTTGCTAATGAACAGGTTATTGATGGTAAATGTTGGCGCTGTGACCATGAAGTAGTTAAAAAAGATTTGGAGCAATGGTTCTTTAAAATCACAGATTATGCCGATGAATTGTTAGCAGATTTAAAAGACCTTCCAGGCTGGCCTGAGCGTGTAAAAACTATGCAGAAAAATTGGATTGGCCGCAGCGAGGGCTTAGAATTTAGTTTTGATTGTCCGGAGTTAGAGTCTAAGATTCCTGTATATACGACGCGTCCGGACACTATCCAGGGTGTAACTTTTGTGGTTTTGCCACCGGAACATCCTTTGGTAGAGAAAATTCTTAAGGACAATCCCAATAAAGAAAAATTAGAAGCTTTCTGTACTAAGGTCCGCAATACATCTGATATAGAGCGTACCTCCAGCGAGTCAGAAAAAGTTGGTATGTATACAGGCTTTAACTGCGTACATCCACTAACAGGTAAAAAAGTTCAGATTTGGATTACTAATTATGTATTATATGATTATGGTACCGGTGCCGTAATGGGCGTTCCTACTCATGATTCTCGTGACTGGATGTTTGCCGATAAATATGGCATTGAGAAGATTATTGTTATTCAACCTAAAGACAAAGTTTTGAAGTTGGAAGAAATGACCGGCGCTTACGAAGAAGATGGCGTTATGGTTAATTCCGGCAAATTCGATGGCTTAACTAACACGGAAGCTATGGCTGCAATAAGTGATGAAATAGAAAGCTTGGGTATTGGTAATCGCCGGGTAAACTTTAGATTGCGTGATTGGTTAATTAGCCGTCAACGTTATTGGGGTGCACCTATTCCTGTTATGTATTGCCCTAAGTGTGGTGAAGTTTTGGTACCGGAAGAAGATTTGCCGGTGCGTTTGCCTGAAGATGTCAAATTTGAAAGTGGCAACGTTTCACCTCTTGCTACTTCTGAAAGTTTTATGAATTGCACTTGTCCTAAATGTGGTGGACCTGCTAGAAGAGAAACGGATACCATGGATACGTTCTTGTGTTCTTCTTGGTATTATTTAAGATATACCGATCCCAAAAATGACAAAGCACCTTTTAGTAAAGAAGCGGTTAATCACTGGGCACCTGTGGACCAGTATATTGGTGGTATTGAACATGCAATTCTACATTTACTATATTCTCGTTTCTTCATGAAGGTTTTGCGTGATGCAGGACTAGTAGAAGCAGGAGAACCTTTTACTAATTTGCTGACTCAAGGTATGGTAATTAAAGATGGTGCCAAAATGAGTAAATCTTTAGGTAATGTGGTTTCGCCTGAAGAAATAATTTCGCAATTTGGTGCAGATACTGCTCGCTTATTTATTATGTTTGCTGCTCCTCCGGAAAGAGAATTGGAATGGAGTGATCAGGGAGTAGAAGGTTCCTTCCGCTTCTTAAACAGGGTTTGGCGTATAGTAGCTCACTTCGAAAGTCAATTGGTGGAACACGTAACTGAGTATGATACCTCTAATCTTAATGAAGAAGATAAAGAATTGCGCAGAGTTTTACATACCAGCATTAAAAAAGTTACAGATGATATTGAACAACGTTTCAATTTTAATACGGCAATAAGTTCTATGATGGAATTGGTCAATGCTTTGTATGCTTACAAAGATAAAGCTGCAGTGGTTAATTCCGGTCTTATTTTTGAGACAATTTCTGCCCTGTTACGTTTGCTGGCACCCTTTGTTCCTCATATTACTGAGGAATTATGGAATAAAACCATAGATGCAAATATGCCTATTCATAAAGCTTCTTGGCCGACCTATGATGAAGAAGCGATGAAGGTAGCAACAGTAGAGGTACTTTTGCAAATTAACGGCAAAGGGAAAGGCCGCATTATAGTTCCATCAGAAGCGACTAAAGAGGATTTGGAAAAATTCGCTTTGGCTGATAATAATATTAAAGATATTATTGGTGACAAACAAATTGTTAAAATTATTGCGGTACCGGGCCGTTTGGTTAATATCGTAATAAAAGGATAATATAATTTCATAATTAAATAAGGTTGCACACACACACTACACAACGACGCTAATGCAGACCTCCTTCTATAATGCTATAAGTGTTATTGTCGGAGGTCTGTTTTTATTTTCGAAAGGAGACGAAAATGGAGCAATGGGAGAAGCAAAAAATCGCAGCAATATGTGTAATCGTTTTAGTATGTTTAGGGTTTAGCATGTGGGAAAGTAAACCGACAAAATTGGAACAAAGTTCGGTTAGCGCTGAACAACAGTTGGCAGAGCAAGAAAAACCAACAGGCATAACGGTGTATGTAAGTGGGGCTGTTGTTAGTCCCGGTATGTACAAAATACCTGCAGGCTCAAGAGCTGTGGAAGCTATTGGCATGGCAGGAGGAATGTTAAACGATGCTAATAAAGACAAGGTTAATTTAGCAAAAAAATGCAAAGATGGTGCACAAGTTAACGTTCCTTTTTTATCTGCTAAACAGAAAAAAGAAAAGGAGCAGGATGTGGCTTACGTAGTGGCAGCATCCAGGTATAAAGCATTATCTGAAGGTAGTTTGCAGGTTAATGAAGGTAACGCTATAACAGACAAAGTTAATTTGAATACCGCAGATCAAAAAAGATTGGAATCTCTACCGGGAATAGGGCCGGCCATGGCAAAAAAAATCATAAACTACCGGGCAAAAGGAAAATTTACTGCTATTGAAGACATTATGCAAATACCTGGTATTAACACCAAGAAGTTCAATGCTATAAAAGAACTTTTAGAGGTGTAGTATGAGTTTTATCTTTGGGGGAGCAATTGTTTTTTCTCTAGGAGATTATTTGGCCCTTACTATAAATCTGTCATTATTATTTTGGCAGATTCTTTTTGGCGTTGCCTTAGTGAGCAGTATTGCTGCTTTTTTCTTGCAATCAAGTAAAAAGGTTTATTTGGGCGCTGCTGCTCTATTTTTATTTGCTGCCGGCGGTCTCGTGGGAACGGTTGCCAATAAAACTCCGGCTAATCACGTTAGTTTTTTAGCAAACACTGACGTCTATTTGCAAGGCGAAATAGTCCCCGGAACAAGCAAAGAACTTGAAGATGGGAAAATAAGCCTGCAATTAGAAGCTAAGAGCGTAGGTAAAAAAGATAAAAAGAAAGTACAAGGCATTATAAGAGTATCTGTGAGTAAGTACCCAAAAAACAAACCATTTCCTCAGTATGGAATACTTATAGTGAAGGGGAAGCTTTTGCCAATAACGGGATTTGCTAACCCTGGGATGTTTAATAGTGAGAGAATGGCAAAAATCCAAAATATTGGGGGACGGATGTCTGTTAAAGCCTCAGAGCTGCAGTATAAACTAACAGCTAAACCTTGGTTAGCCTATGTGGCAGAAGTTAGTGCTGCTATGAAAAGGTCATTGGCTAAAACCATGGATAGAAGAGACAGTGCTGTGCTAGCTGGCATGGTTTTAGGAGGATACGATGGTATTGATGCGGATATAGTACGCAGTTTTTCTACAACTGGTATTGTACACATCTTATCAGTTTCCGGAAGCCATATTGCTCTTTTAATAGGAGCTGTTTTGGCCATAATGAACTATTGCAAAATACGCCATAAAATAGCAATCCCGGTGGCGGCACTGGTTATTATCGGCTATGCTTTTTTATGTGGTTTTTCTCCGCCGGTGCTGCGTTCGGTGCTTATGGGACTGGCGATGTTATTAGGATTAAGTTTAGGTAAAGATGCAGATCGAGGTGCAATTCTTGCAGGGGTAGTTATACTGATGCTTTGCTATAGACCATTGTGGCTTTTGGATATAGGATTTCAGCTTTCCTTTTTGTCTACGGCTGGGTTAATTTATGTAACACCCAAAATACGACCACTATTGGTGGAAAAATTACCAGTGTTTGTGGCAGATTCCTTGGCAGTTTGTCTTGCAGCACAAATTGCGGTTATCCCGTTTTTAGTGTATTACTTTCACCAGTTATCTCTATGTTCTTTACTAGCTAACCTGGTAGTTGTTCCTATTATCGAGATAGTCTTAATTATTACTCTAGGAGGTTTGGTTTTAAGCTTTATTGTGCCACCTTTAGGGAGTATATTTCTTATAGCAGCAAGTATTGTTTTGTGGCCCTGCCTAGTTATTACGGACTGGATTGCCGGATGGGGCTGGGCTGCTATTGCTGTACCAAAAACGCCTGTGTATATGGCAATAGTATATTATTTAGCAGTATGGACCATTTTTAAATTTTATCCTCTGCAGGATTTATCTGTTGAAAATCGTAAGCTTTGCGGAATATTATGCCTTTTAGTTTTGTTAGGTCAGCAGGCTTTTTATGTTTTTATGCCACAGCCTTTTACTGTGTATTTTTTGGATGTAGGGCAGGGGGACAGTGCCCTAGTTATTACGCCGGAAAGGAAAAGCATACTTGTAGATACGGGTGGCTTTAAGGGAAACTTTGATACCGGGGAAAGGATTATCTTACCGGTAATGCGTTATTTAGGCATAAAAAAGCTAGATGTACTCATACTTAGTCATGGGCATTTGGATCATGCAGGAGGGGCAGCAAGACTAGCTCAGCTAATACCTATAGATAACGTGCTGCTCCCAAGAGAAAAGCCTTGCCAAGAGATAGAGGCTCTGTTATACAATCTTGGCAGTAAAACAAATAAAGAAAATATGTTTTCGGGGGAGAAAATTTCTCTGGGAAATTGTATAATAGACGTAGTTGATGCTCCACAACAAATTGAAGAAACAGGCAATGGCAATGAAAATAGTGCAATTATAAAAATAAGCTGTGGTAAAAATAGTGTGTTGTTTACCGGAGATGCAACAGGTGAAGCGGAGTTAAGGGCTGCCGAAAATAACATTAAAGCACAAGTACTAAAGATTTCTCATCATGGTTCGCCCAGTTCTTCAGAACTAGAGTTTTTGCAGGCAGTCAGCCCAAGTACAGCGGTTATATCTGTGGGTAGTAATAATACTTTTGGACATCCTTCAAGAGAAGTTTTAGGAAAATTGTCCAGGCTCAATATTTCAACATATAGAACGGATAAGTTAGGAGCGGTCAAAGTAGTTTTTGACGGTTCACAACATGAATGTTATAGTTATCGTTATCAAAGGAAATATTTTTAAAGGTGTGTGTATTATGGTAATAAATGCTGACAAATTCATCAGTGCGTTGAATAGCAATGAAAAAATACCTAATCTTACCATAGCCTGGGGAGATGAGTCTTATTATAAAGACATTATAATGAGTACCTTGACTGGCAAGGTTTTTGCAGGTGTTCCGGAACAAGATAGATCAATTGTAACTTTTGAGCAAGAGGTTAATTTTTCCGCTTTGCGAGAGGGAATTAACACTTATCCTTTTTTCTCAGGTAAAAACCTCATAATTATCAAAGAACCTGAATTGCTAGATAAAGAAAAAAAGACCGCTGAGGGAATAAGTGATAAACGCAAAAACGAATTGCAGGAATTCACAGAAATATTATCCGATGTTCCTGAATATACCCATGTTATCTGTCTTTGTGGTAAAATAGATAAGAGGCTGGTTTTTTATAAAACCATTAGCAAAATTGCAGCAGTAGTTGAATGTACTTCAATTAAGTCCTATTCATTAAAACCGTGGTTAGATGAACAGGCAGCTAGTTTTGGCTGTCGTTTTGAATATCAAGCCGCAGCACTTATAATGGAGTATATGTCAATTGCAGATAGTGTCCCATTGTTGCTTTTGCAAGGCGAAATAGAAAAATTGGCTCTCTACGCCGGAGACAGGAAAATTTGGACGGCACAAGATGTGGCAGAGATTTTTTCACAGCTTCCGGAAGTATCAGGTTTTGCCTTAGGAAATGCTATTAGTGAGCGCAAGATTTCCAAAGTTTTAGAGCTTTTGGCAGTAGAACGTAAAAAAGGCAGTGGAAATTTTATCCCTGTGTTATTTAGAGTTGGGTTTGAAATACGCAGGCTATGCAAAGTACGTGAACTCATTGACGCAGGAGAAAGAAAAGACATGATTGCCGCTATCCTAAAAATGCATCCATATGCAGTACAGCTTATGATAGCTACCTGTCAACATTTCCCCTTGCAAGCCCTGAAGCATTGTCTGGTACAATTGGCCCAGATTAACATGGATATGCGCAAAGGTGGCAGGCAATGGGCATGTTTAGAAGAAACATTGTTAGAGTTATTTGCAGCAACAGTAAAATGAGTTACAAAATTAGTAGTATAATAGGCAATAATATATTTTAATATGGAGGGGATTTTCATGAAATTAAAGGAATTATTGGCAAAAGGGTATGGCAATACGATGGATTTGAATTGTGCAGAAAAAATGGTTTATGGAGCTAATTGGGCTTATGATTTAAAACTGGCACCGGAGAGTTTGAAATTGTCTGCCGGCTTTGGCGGAGGCATGGGAGTAGAAAGTGTTTGTGGGGCATTAACAGGTGCTATTATGGTGCTTAGTCATTTGTATGTAAAACAAAATTCCCACGAAAGTACAAGAATAAAAGAGCTGGAAAGTGAATTTATAAATGCTTTTCAAAAAGAACTGGGTTTCTCTGATTGTAAAAATTTAAAAGCAACCTATAGAAATGATGAAGTAAAATGCAACCCAATTATTTTCAAAGCTGCGGAAATTTTGGATACTATTGTGGAAAGAGAAGGATTGTAATGCAAGAGCAAGTAAAGATAACTGTTATTGATGACAAAATGAGAGAAGAAGAAGCTGCTTCCCTTTGCAAATGGGCAACGGCAAGGGCAGGTGTCATAGTCGTTGCTCCCTTGTTAGGGACAATGGCGCTCATGGCCAATCAAATTTATCTTATTTGCAAATTAGGAAAAGTCTACGAAGAAAAAATTAGTGAGTCAGCGGCAGTTAGTCTTTTGAGTTCATTGGGTGCTACATATGTGGGTCAAACGGCTGCGACTCTAATTCCCTTTGCACCATTACAAATACCTATTGCTATGGGTACTACTTACGGGTTAGGCAGAGTTGTTAACCAGTGGCTTAAAACAGGAAAACCTAAGGACATAAGTGCCTTTAAGACGATTTATGATGAGGCCGTTAGCGAAGTCAAAAAAAATATTGATGTATTTAAAAACAATCCTAGGAAGGACGAACCTTTAGGAGACGAAAACAAAAAATTTAACGAGTGAGGTTGAAGATGGAATTTTTTATATTTTTGATTTACATGTCTGTGGTTTCTTTTGCCATGGCTTTTGTAGCCTATGCGATTATATTATGGTTATTTGGGGCGAACGGAAAACTTTCTCGTTATGCGCAAATTTTCTTTATTCCTATTGCAATAATTGGTTGGGATTTATTGACAATTACCCGACCTATTGAATATAGATATTATGTTGGCGGCGTTCCCATGGCAGTTATTGCCATAATGCTCTTGTATTATCGCTTTGTAAAAGGTGGTAATTGGAGTAAAAATGATCCTACACCAATGGAGTTAGCGGGCAAGGCTAAAAAACCAAGTGCTAAAGCTATGAAATATGCTGCAAGAAAAAACAAGAAAAAAGGAAAAATTTAGCAGGAGTACTTGCGTTTATAAAGAATATATACAATATAGAAGGTAATATGCAAAATCCGCATTGCCTTAATTCCATAAAAGAAAATTTGGAGGTGGTTTTATGTTTAAGAAAATTTTGGTACCCATCGATGGCTCAGAAACCTCTTGGAGAGCATTAGACCAAGCTATACATTTAGCAGAAAAATTTGATGGTGAATTAAATATCGTTAACGTTATACAACCATACAATAATGCAGCCCTTTTGGCTGTTCCACTGGATCAAGCTACTATTACCCAGGGAAATACAGAACTAGAAAAAATTGGGGACAAGGTATTGTCCATGGCAAAAGAGAAAATGGTTGGTTTTAAGGGCAAAGTTGATTTTGCACTAGAAGTTGGGCATCCCTCTGAGCGTATAATTGCTTTGGCTAAAAAAAATGGGAGTGATTCCATTGTTATTGGTAGTCGTGGCTTAAGCGGCATTGCTGAATTCTTCTTGGGAAGTGTTAGTTCCAAAGTTTCTCAGTATGCTACAATTCCGGTTCTAATTGTTAAATAATTAGACCTTTTTGCTGGGTCTGATATAGGCCATTATAATGACATATAAGAACTCGCTAATGGCCAATAAGTGGTAAGCTCACTTTATAGTTATTATTAGGAGGTGTTTTTATGTTAAAGAAGATTTTGGTTCCTGTTGATGGTTCGGATACGGCGCTTAATGCTTTAAAATTTGCTATGGTTATTGGTGAAAAGTTTGATAGTGAGATTATAGTAGTCAATGTTGAAGTGCCTTATGATTACACAAAACTTCCTCCACGCCAACCTAAGAATGAGATAGAAGCTGAAGAAATGGCAAAGGCTCCCAAAGAGCCCAGCATATTAGATAAAGCTAAAAGTATAACTGAAGCAGCTGGTTATGGCAAAGTAATGTTTTTAAAAACTGTTAGTATTGACCCGGCCGAAAGAATTTCCGAAGTGGTTGTGCAGCGTGAAATTGATATGGTCGTTATGGGTAATAGAGGTATTGGTGTCGTCGCTGGATTCTTTATTGGTAGCGTAAGCGCAAAGGTTTCTCAATCAGTTGAGTGCCCTGTGATTATTGTGAAGTAACACGGTCTATGTTTGAAAGGGGATGTAGTTGTGTTGAAGACAATTTTAGTACCGGTGGATGGATCAGAAAAGGGGTTTAATGCTTTAAAGTATGCTGTTGGTTTAAGTAAGGATTGTGGAGGTAAGATTGTTGTTTCGACGGTTTCTTTACCCTACGCTTTTTCTGAGGCGGCTAAAGAATATGTTTCAAATATCTCAGATTTAGTAACCACACAAATTCCACCTAAAACCAAAAGCAAGTCAGGAGATTTAATAACTGACTTTAGCAAAGACAGAGTTCTAATGACTGCCAAGAAGAAGCTGGCCAGGAATAAAGACTTGGTGGTTGAGTATCGCCAGATTATAGGTGATGATCCTGCTAAAGCCATAGTAGATCAAGCTGAAGCAATCAAGGCAGATATAATTGTTATGGGTAATCGTGGTATGGGACAATTTGCTGAGATACTCTTAGGCAGTGTCGGTAACAAAGTTATTAGCTTTGCAAAATGTCCTGTTGTAATTGTTAAATGAATAAGTAATTAACTAAAAAATACCTGCGAATATATTTGAATTTATCTGTGGGTATTTTTTTGATTTTTTGCATATAAATATAATGCTTTGATAAAAATGTTGTAACAAAAGCAAAAAAAACTAATATTTCAGTCAAGCATAGACGGCATGAATGCTTATTTCTAGGTCTAAAGACTGAGTAAAATAGATGAGGATTAGTCAAAAACAATACTAAAGCACCTATTTATAAAACTGAAGTGACATTATAATAAGGTTAGTATATTTTTGTCGACAGTGTGCGGAGCAGTAAAATATTGTAAGTAAGTCACGGTAAAAGGAGTGGGCACATGGAAAAAAATTTTACTACCAAGGATTGGTTGAATTTTATAGGGAAAGAAAAGGTCCAAACTTTTCAGGACTATTTTACAAGAGTGCATGGATTTAGTTTGGGCTTTTTTGATTTAGGAGGAAAACCTATTACTGTAGAGGCAAGTTCTTCGCTATTTTGTTATTCTATGATGCAAAAACAGCAAAAACGCTGTAAACAGGAGCAGGAACAGGCTTTGGAAAGCGTTAGGAAAAGTGGAAAGGCAGCTCTTTTTAATTGTTATTCCGGACTAAACTTTTTTATGTGTCCGATATATTTTAATAAGCAAATGATAGCTTTTGCCTATGGTGGTGGAGTAGCGTACAGTACGGAGGATATTTCTGATGCTTTGCGTGAAAAGTATAAGATCCCTGTTATTAGCGAACACAAGCTAATGTCTATCATAGATTTGCTGGAACAAATAATGGGTATGTCTAATATAGATGCAGAAAATGCCATAAAAGTATTAGAAGATTCTGGTGAAACAAGTATGGAACGTAACATCTTTGATGAGAAATTGAGTAAGAGGGAAGCAGAAGTAGCCAAATTAATTTGTCTTGGCCTCAGTAATAGAAAAATAGCCGACAAATTATTTATTAGTGAAAAAACAGTAAAAACACATGTAAGCAATATTTTAGGAAAGCTAGACAGCAAAGATAGAATGCAGCTTATTGTTGATTATGGGCAGCTTATAAACAAAGATATTGGAGAATATGATGAGTATTAGAAGAAAATTGGCTATATTTGTTGTGCTTTTAACAGTAATACCAATGTTAATTTTGTTATTAGCATCACATTTCGCCTTTAATAAACAAATATTGCTTAATGAAAAAACCTATTTGAATATTGCCATGAAAACTGCTCGCAATTCTATGCTTAATAGAGCACAGGGCTTACGACAAACAGGTATGATCCTGGCACAAAGCCCATCTTTTCAAAAGTTAATACAGCAACGGGACGCAAAAGGGTTAGAGAGTGCCATAGACAGTATTAAAACAAACTGTCCTTATACTGATTATGCAGTTATTGTAGATAAAAATAACGAACTTTTAGCTAGGTTATCACCAGACATGGTTTACAATGAAAATTCTAGCTTAGGAGTTTTATTAGACGAGGCACGATTAAATAAGGAACCAATATTTTCTGAAGAGGTTTTAACATTAGATAACTTGTTTGTGCCTAATTCTTTAGAGTACAGTGAATATATAGTGGCGATAAAACAGACAAGAGCAAATGAAAAAGAATATTTAGATAAAGCACTGATGGGGACTACGGTGGTTCCTATTATAAGTAAAACTGATAATAAAACAGTGATTGGAAGCATAATTCTTGGAGATGTGGCTAATCACGATGATTATTTTCCTAGGTACTATACGGATTATGTGAAGGAATCTTATTTAGCAATTTCTGTCGATGGTATACGTATTACTTCAAACATAAACGCAGAAAGTGGTGGGCACTATATAGGCAGCAGAGCTCCTGAAGGAGAAGAAATAATAGAAGAAGGTGAACACCATTATTTTGGTAAAGTAAAAATAGGTAAGGAAGACCATATCTTTTTAGATCAAATAATTACAAATTATTCTGGAGAAGAAGTTGCCATGATTGGGGTAGGTATACCAGAGGACCGTTTTTTAGCAATTGTTTCTGATAATAATAAGGTGGTCGTTACGGTTACTTTGCTGTGTTTGATTTTCATGCTTATTGCAGGAAACTGTTTAGCTGCCAAGATGGCTGAGCCTATAGTTAAAGCCACTAATGAAGCAAAAACTTTGGGGGCTAATAGTTTAAATAGGGCGCACTATAAAGAGTTTGACACTAAAGATGAAGGTATTATACTCTTAGAAACCTTTAAGGATATTTCACATGATCTGCAAATGAAAGAGCGGGCCAGAGAAGAAGCTCTGCATCAATTAAATATAGAACATAATAAACAAAAGGCCTTGGCAGCACAGTTACTAACAATGAATGAAAAATTAGAAAAGACGGTGACAGAACGTACACGCCATTTGCAAAGTGCGGTGGAAGAATTGCATAAAGTGGATGTGGCAAAATCACAGTTTTTAGGTAATATTAGTCATGAACTAAGAACTCCGCTTAATGCGATTATGGGCGCCTCAGAAATTTTGCGTGACAATATTTTAGGCAACTTAAATGAAAAACAAAGTAAATATGTAGAGAGTATTTATAGTAGCGGTGAACATTTATTGCAGTTAATTAATGATATTTTAGACATATCAAAAATTGCTACCGGCAAGATGTCATTAAACCTAGAGAAGTTTTATATTCGGGAAGTGGTGCAACAGGTTGTTAATAATGTCAATAGTTATATTGGTAAGAAGCATTTAGATATATCGCTAGTTGTTATTCCTGAAGATTTTTACGTACAGGCTGATATTCAAAAAATTAAACAAATATTCTACAATTTGTTGTCAAATGCTGTAAAGTTTACACCGGATGGTGGTAAGGTAAAAATAGAAATTTACAAGCGGGAAGATGTTATGGAAGCTATAGTGAAAGACACGGGAATTGGTATTGACGAAAAGGACTTGGAGAGGGTTTTTATTGAATTCGAGCAAGTTGATAGCTCTTATTGTCGTCAATACGAAGGTACGGGACTAGGTTTACCTTTGGTAAAAAAATTAGTAGAACTTCATGGTGGAGAAGTTTGCTTAAAAAGCAAATTAGGTGTTGGTAGTGAGTTTATGCTAACAATCCCCTTAGAACAAGAGCGCCCAAAAAATAAGAACAAAGCATAATTTGGAGGAAAACATGGCAAAAATACTCATTATTGATGACAACGAAAAAAATATAGAGCTATTTAAAGATTTTGTGGAAGGGTGGGGTTATTCTACAATTTTAGCGTATCAAGGACGTGAGGCAATTGAGATTGCCAAAAAAGAGAAGCCGGATGCTATTATTCTTGATGTAATGTTACCGGGCATGAGTGGATATGAGGTTTGTAGCGAACTAAAAGATAATCCAGCGACTAGGTTTATTCCTATTGTCATGGTAACAGCTTTGCCTGATATGGAAAATAGGGCTCATGGTTTTAAATTAGGAACAGATAATTTTTTGATTAAACCTGTTAATTATAAAGAATTAAGAGCTATTTTAGGTAGTTTACTGCGAAAGAAAAAATGGCTTGAAACCATGGAGAACAAAGTGGACGTTCTGAAGTCTTTTATAGCAGCAGTTAATATTTTAGCTCCTAAATGTCATATAGATACAAAAGCAGGTAAATATGTATACTATAATCGATTATTACGTTACTTGCATGTTCCCGAAGAAGTTAAGGAGCATATCTTAACCACAGCGGTTATGCTTGATTTAGAAAAAGCCATAAAAGAAATAATAAAGGGGGAAAATAACGTTTTACAAATAATTGCAGATTTGAAATTGGCGGAAATTACAGTGCCACTTATGAAATACGTAGAACAATATTCAACAGAAGTCAGTGTGGAGATTAAAGAAAAAATAAATTCTCTTAAACTGCAGCAGGAGGCCGATATATTGGTAGTAGTGGAAAATTTTGCAATACTCGCAAGGGAAGAAAAGGAAAATTTTGACCTAGCATTTAAGAAACTAAAAGCAATGACTAAAGAGCATAGTTATTCCAGGGAGGTAATTGCTGGGTTAGAGCAAACAATTACAGATGCACATTTTGTGGAAAGTTTAAAATAAAAAATAAATGTTAATAATAAGCAAACCATATCAGAAATACTGATATGGTTTTTTTTATGGGCCGAAAGGCGTAAAAGTTGAAAATAATTTAGGCAATTTATACTGCATTGGAAGCAAGTAATCAAAATTTTCGCATTGTAGAATGAAACGAAGTTAAAGAGGCGAAAGGGGATGTTAGGTAAAAAACGTTTGGTTCATGAAGAAAATTTAAAACTTTTTAGTAAAGAAAGGATGAGATTAATGAGTGCAAAAAAAACTGCTTATTGTGTTGTTGCTTCAGCGTGGTTAGCCGTGTTCTGCTTGTTTGGTTATCGTGCAACTTTTGCAATTTTCTCAGGACCTATGGCTCAGACTATGAATTGGACAGGTGCCGAGACTTCTTTGGGGTACTCTATTATGATGACTGTGTACGCTACAACTGCATTTTTTAGCGGTATGATTTTGGACAAATGGGGTACAAAACCAGTTTATTTTATTGCTGCAATTTTTTGTATGTTAGGATTTTTCTGCACAGCTCGTGTAGATAGTTTAATGGGATTTTATGTTGTGTATTCAGTATTTGCCGGTATTGGTACAGGTATGTTATGGGTATCATCTACAATTTCTGTTCGCAAATGGTTTGTTGGTAATCAATATGCGAAAATGTGGGGTATTGCTTTTGCAGGAGCACCAATGGCACAAGTACTTTTGAGTTTAGGCGTAAAACCAATGTTAGTGCAAAGTGCTTCTCAATGGCGTCCTGCTATGACCTATCTATCTTGGATTTTTTTAGCTCTTTTGTTACTTGCTACATTTTTGGCAAAGCGAAATCCTGAGCAATATGGATTAGTGCCTTTTGGCGCCGTGGCAAAAAAGGCTGGTGAAGATGTTCCAAAAGAATATATATGGTCGATAAAGGAAGCTTTTGGAACATATCCAATTTGGGCCTCAATCATTGCCTTTATGGGCTGTGTTTGTGGTGAATTTCTAATTTGGACTCAGATTGTACGCTATTGGACAAATGATTTGAAAATGCCTTTGGACTTGGCAACTAATTTATATGTAATTATTGGTGTAGCAGGTATATTTACGATGCCTATTTTAGGTATTATCGCGGATAAGGCTGTTGTTCACTATAAAAATGAAGTTAAGGGACGTAAAGCTATGCTAATTTTTGCTCCATCTGTTGGTATAGCCGCCTGTATTTTATTACTAATGATGGGTAAAGACTCGCTTATTTTAGGTGGCGTTGTTTGCGTATTGTTTGCTATTTATTGGGCAATTGAACCGGGCGGAGTTGTAGGCTATGCTGGAGCTATTTATGGGCGTGTGAGTCTTGGTAAAATATGGGGACTATCTACATGGATTATCATGGGCATAGGTCCGGCATTGGGAAGCTACATGGGTGGGTATCTTGCAGATACTACCGGGAACTTTGTCGCTTCCATTCAATTTGCTATGGGTGCTTTTGCAGTAGCATTAATTGCTTCTTTGACTATGCCTAGATCCGTTGCTTTGCCGGAAAAAGCTAAAGCAAAATTAACAACAGACTCTTTAGTACAAATGCATTAATAGAAGATAACTAGCTTAAGTGAGGTTTTATGAAAGTTTTAATAATAGGAGATAGTTATGGCCTGCCAAGATTTGCAAAAAACTCCGAGCTAGTGGAACTTTCCTATGAAGAATGCTATCCGGAGAGATTGCGTCAATATTTGCGTTTGGCCATAAAATCAGACATTTTACTGGAAAATCATTGTCGGCATGCTAATGTCAGTCTTAGCCTTCTACGGGGGGAAGCCAATGAGATTATGTTTCTACATCCTGACTATGTAGTGTTACAACTGGGCCTTGTTGATTTATGGCCGAGTGAAGGACGCTCAGTCTTGCCATTGTATTCTGAGCTAATGGGGAAAAACCCTTGGGTTAGTGAGGATGATTTTGCGTTTAATATACGCAGATTTGTGCAATTTAGTTTAGTGTCAAAAAGCAAAGTTCTCTTGCTGGACATCCCACCTGTTTCTTCTGAACTTATGGAGATTTATCCAGAAGTTAAAAAGAGGATTGAGCAGTATAACAGGCGGCTATATGCTATTTGCAATACTTATGAGGCCGTTAGTTTAATATGTTTAAATGAATTAATTGTCTGTTTGCATGAGAAAAAATCTATAGGAAGTGACGGAATTCATCCTACAGCATTGGCCTCTGAATTACTTGCAAAGAAGATTTCTCATGAGATTATTAAATTGGAAGAGAACTAAGCTAGGTGATTATAACATGTATATTTTAACCGATGAAAAAGAAAAAATAATAGCTAAAATAATAAAATTGGAGCAAAAGATGTTTGTTGCCGTGCGACCTTTAGAGCCTGCTGCTTGCCAACATATGTTTAAGACCTTCTATACAATGAGGCATATGAGCCATTCAGTGCTAAGTATGGACACTTTAAAATCCTACTTTCAGGATTTGATAATAGCAGTGGCTACTGGGCGCAATATGGTAACAGAAAAATATGCCCGCATGGACAATTTAATTCCACACTTACAACAAAATGAGGCTATTGACGACATCATAAGCATGGAAACTGAATGGATGCAAAGTCTACATGAAAAATATCCACTAACAGTACGCTTTGACAAAAATTTTGCAAAATATGCGGCATCTGAACTTGAAACATATTCTAAGCATACTTTGACATTATATCAGAGGGATATTGCCGACGCCTATCATCATGGTATTAACCTTGTGGAGCAACGTTACTTGATTTTGTTTCAAGGAATGGGCTTCGAAAATATAGAAGCAGTAGAAGCAATAGCTGAGAAAAGAGGTGCTATAAAAAGTGGAAATTAAGGGAGAATCTGACTTAGAGAAAAAAGAATTAGACGAAAAGCAAAGTAAATATTTGAAAAAACCTCGCGATAATGTTTTAGATACTATTATTGAAATTGAAATTACCATGGCTAAGCAAATGAATACTGACGAACCATTGGATGAAAAAACCTTGCCTGCTTTTAAAAGGATGCGTTGGATGACTTATTCTGTGTTTTCCGATGATACACTTGCATTACTTTTAAATGATTGGATTATTGCTTCACAAAATGGCCGTAATGTAATGATTGAAAAATATGCAATGATGGGTGGGCAAATTGCAATTCCAAATTTCTCAGAAAATGAAAAGGAAATTAAAGTTATTGTCGAGCAAGAATCTAAGTGGCAAGAAAATGTAAGGGTAAAATATCCAAAAACAATTTCAGGAAACCCTAATGGAACAAAGGAGTTTAAGCATTATCTGGATTGCGAGCTTCATACATGGTCAATACCTGCTATTCATAGCTATTATGAGGACGTTAGTGCTGCGGTGAAGAAAAAAGTTAACTTAAGTGAGGCTAGATATAATAATTTGTATGCTAGTTTGGGTAAAGGCTCACTAGCTGAGGTGGAAAATAACCAAGTTTAGTCAAACTAAGACTAAGGGATTAGTTGAGATGAAATATTTAGTTTTCACTTCGTTCTTTAGGTAGAAGAATCTAAATCTTTATTGAAGTATATTGGTATTATGAAAGTTGAAAATGAGGAAACAGGCGGTTAAAAAAGGAGGGGCGAATGACTCTAAATGTTTAATTAAAATTATCTTAGGAAAAATTAAAAGGAGGAAATATTAGCATGAAAACAACAAACGAAGAAAAAATGCAAGAGATTTTAAAGCAACGTGGTATTGCGATGCATGAGGTTGAGAACTTTGATAAAAAAGATGTCCCACCGCCTCATGATAGTTTTACTAAAATCATGGATATTTATTGGGATGTTAAAATTAGTATCGATATGGAAGATCCTTATTGGTATAACAGAGTATGGTGGGAAAATGATGGAGATGTTCTTATTGTAAGAAGGGCTAAAGCTATGGCAGCAGCTCTTAGTCATGGTACCCCAACAATTCTTCCTCATGAAAAATTAGTAATGCAAAAAACTAAAAACTTCCGTGGTGCCTTCCCTTATCCTTGGGTAACAGCAAGTTTCTTTAACAAAGTAGCTGAAAACCTGATGGCTCAAGTGGATGCTCCGGCGGAGTGTGAAGCTGATATGGTAAGCCAAGTTGGTGCCGGCGGTGGTAACGTTTGCCAAAACTATGGTAATGTAATTTCAATAGCTAAAAAGTTTGGCTGCCGTAAAGAAGATATTCCTATTTTAGTTAAAATTTCTAAAAACTGGGATGGAATTTCAGTTGAAGAATTGAGCTACAAGTACGCTAAAATGATGCCTGATTATGACTTATTCCAAAAAGTAATGGACTCAGTAATTTGTATGTTGGATTCTTACACTATTCCGCAAGGACGTGAAATAATTAATTATTACTTGCCACTAGAATATGGGTTTGATGGATTAATTAAAATTTGTGACGAGAAAATTGCTGAAACAATGGGTGAAGCAGGTACTGATGGCGTTTATGGTATGGATCATGGCTTCTACTATGTTGCTATGAAAGAAATATGCAAAGGTATGAGTAAATGGTGTGAAAACTATGCTAATCGCGCAGCTTACTTAGCAACTATTGAAACTGACCCTAAACAAAAAGCTGAGTATTTAGAAATTGTTAAGGTTATGAACAATATTGCTCATAAAAGGCCAGCTAATTTCCGTGAGGCCCTGCAGTTAACTTTATGTTGCCATTTTGGTGTAGTTAATGAAGATCCTATGAGTGGTATGTCAATTGGACGTATTGGACAAGTACTACAACCTTATTTTGAAAAGGATATGCGTGAAGGCGTAACTACAGAAGATGAAGTTCTTGAATTATTGGAACTTTATAGAATTAAAATTACTGCTCTTGAAATATTCGCATCTGCTGGGGTAACTGGTGGAGTGCTTTCAGGCAATACATTTAATAATTTATCAATTGGTGGTTTAAATAAAGATGGCTCATCTGCAGTAACACCTCTAGAATACCTAATTGTCGAAGCTGGTATGAGAGCGAAAACTCCAGAACCAACACTTAGTGTACTTTATGATGAAAAATTGCAAGAGGATTTTGTAATGAAATGTGCGCTTTGTACTAAACTTGGTTTTGGTTATCCAGCCTGGATGAGTAATCAATGTGGTATGAACTTTATGTTGCGTAATTACAGCGATGAAGGTATGGATTTAGTTGAAGCTCGTGCTTGGTGTTTAGGCGGGTGTTTAGAGTCCTCCCCAGGCAGTTTCCAACCACTTCATTATGATGGTAAAGTAACTTGGATTCCTGGTGGTGCTGGCCCTACTGCAAGTACAGGCGTTCATTTTATAGCATTACCAAAAGTTTTAGAACTTACGTTGACAAATGGCTATGATCATAGGATGAAGAGACAAATTTTACCTGCTCATAACAAGAAATTAAAAACTTATGAGGATGTATTAGAACAGTTTAAAACGTATATGCGGGCTATTGGTATTGCAGTTAATAAAGCTAACAATATTCAAATGGATATTTGGAGAAAATATAATATGCCGGTTGTGCATTCTTTGCTAAAAGCTAATTGTTTTGAAGTTGGCCTTGATATTGGTAAGGGTGGTAGTTTGTATACAGCTACCATTAATTACGAAACTACCGGACAAGTAAACTTAGTTAATAGTTTAGCTTCCTTAAAGAAAAATGTATTCGATGATAAGAAATATAGCTTAGAGGAAATGACTGATGCTATGATTCATAACTTCGGGTATAAGACGGCTTGGGAAACTCAAGTATTCTCACTTGATACTAAAGTTGCAACTGCTGAAACAGACAAGTACGCAAAGATATATGCAGATTGTGTGAACGCTCCCAAATATGGTAACGATGATGACTATGCAGATAGTATTTATGTAGACTTCCAAGATTATTTCCCTAAGATGGTTCATGAATTGACATCTTTTTATGGCAAACCTCTGTACCTTTGCCAAATTTCTGTATCAACGCACGGTCCACAGGGCATGATTACCATTGCCTCTCCTGATGGGCGTTTAGCAGGATTAACATTTGCTGATGCTACAGTTTCAGCTGCAGCAGGTACTGACAAAGAAGGCGTTTATGCACTGATGAATTCTGCCACTAAATGGGATCATTCTATTAATCAAAATTCGCAGCTAAATTTGAAATTGTCGCCAAATGCAGTTAAAGGTTATCAAGGGACTAAGAACCTTTTAGAATTAATTCGCAGCTATATGCGTAGAGGCGGGTTCCACGTTCAATTCAATGTAGTGGATTCAGATACTCTAAGAAAAGCACAAAAAGAACCAACTCAGTATCGTGACCTTATGGTTCGTGTTGCCGGATTTACACAATATTGGTGTGAAATAGGTAAATCAATACAGGACGAAGTTATTTACAGAACAGAGTACGAAAATTGCTAATACTTTTAAGAAACAGTTGTTTTGTGTTACATATAAAAGGAGGAGTTACTAATGGAACAACGCAAACACGTAGAATGCAAAAATTATATTCATATCGATGTTGATAAAGGAATGTGTGCTTTAACAAAACAATTTGTCCCAATGGATGGTGAAGGAAGTTTAGCTTGTCCTAAATTTGTTCCAATGCCAAGTTGTGGTAATTGCAAAAACTTTAAGAATCCGGATAATTATGGTATTGGAACTTGCCATGGTTTAGCGAAGGTAGATTGGGCATATTCTACTTGCGGAGCACAAGGCTGCGAAGGTTATCATGAAGGAAAATAATAATAATTGCTAGTGAGATTATTATTTATGCTGTAAAAGTAGGCGAGAGCAATTTATAACTCTCGCCTGTTTCTATAATAAGGTAAAAAGGGTGGAAGATTATGGAAGAATTTAAAACTTTATTATTCGATATTCAGCCTTTTTCAGTGCACGATGGACCTGGCAGCAGAACCAACGTGTTTTTTGTCGGTTGTCCCTTGCACTGCAAATGGTGTGCTAATCCAGAAGGTTTTGGCAGTAGAACACATCTTATGTTTGCGGAAAGTGTCTGTAAATATGAAGATGGGTGTAATGTTTGTAAAAATATTTGCCCCTATGATTCAATAAGTTATGATGAAAAGGGTAAACCATTAGTAAATTGGAAGAAGTGTATTAAGTGTACTACCTTTGAATGTTCAACTATTTGCCCAAACAATGTTTTTAAGGTTTGTGGCAAAGAATACACTGTTGCTGAACTTTATAAAATGTTGCTTAGAGATGCGCAAAGTTGGAGTTCCGGAGGGGGGGTAACTTTCACTGGCGGAGAATGTACTATGCATTATGATTTTTTGCTGGCAATACTTAAAAAGTGTAAAGCTGGTCTTATTCATACAGCAATTGAAACTTGCGCATACACCCCTACAGATCATTTCTTGGAGATTTTCAAGTATATTAATTTTGCATTTATAGATATTAAGAACATGGATGATGAAATGCATAAAGAAGGAACAGGAGTTTCTAACAAATTAATCTTGCACAATATTGAAGAGTTGGTTAAGTCAGATTGGAAGGGGAGATTGGTTCTTAGGCAACCGACTATTCATGATTATAATGATAGTAATGAAAATGCTAAAAAAACTATTGCTTTTATGCAAAAAAATGGCTTGTTCGAAATTAATCTCTTGAAATTTCATAGATATGGCCAAACTAAGTGGGAACAATTAGGTAAAACCTATGAATATGCAGATAAAGGCGATATGCCACAAGAAAGAATGGTAGAACTACAGACTATGTATCTAAATGAAGGCATTGCGGCCTACATTGGCGATGAAACACCATTTTAATTTATTAAGATTTTTTCCACCTCCTCATAAATCTTAACGGATATGAAATAAAAGCAGAGCGCCTCATAGTAATGAGGTGCTCTGCTTTAGTTGTTTAATATGCTCTTTTTCCATAGCGGGGATGCCTAACCGGTATGAGGCTGAGACGTTTGACCAGTTCCACAGCATCATCTATATGCAAATCTTCTTTTTCTTTGCCTTTTTCAAAGATGCACATAGGGTTTTCTACTCCGATTTCGCTACCGGGCATATAAACATATTCAGCATTTTCATTATCACCTAAAATAATGCCGGCTTTTAATTGTTCGGCTATAATTAATGACATATTTCGCTCCTTATTTCGTTAGAACATATTTTTCTTCCATAAAAAATAGGCAAAGCTGCCGGCAATGGTCATAGCAATGGCACTAACCATATAGAAAGCGTTAGGGTCATTACTAAAAGGAACCGGTACGTTCATGCCCCAAAGACCGGATAATACAGTCGGAATAGCCAAGAGAATTGTTACGCCGGCTAAAAATTTCATTACTAAGTTCATATTATTATTAATGATTGAAGCGAATACTTCCATCATGCTATTTAAAATATGACTATACATTTCAACCATTTCAATAGCCTGTTTGTACTCAATTATAACGTCTTCCAACAGGTCCTCATCTTCTTCATAAATTTTAAGAAGAGGTTTTAATTGGCTGGTGGAACGCAGGCGCAAAAGTTTTTCTGTTACAATATAATTGCTGCGCAAAGAGGCAGAGAAATACGTTAAGGATTTCTGCACATCAAGCAGATTAAAAAGCTCAGCATTTTCCATAGATTTACGTAGATGCTGCTCTAATTCATCTGTACGACGATTAATGTTGCGGATATATTTCAGGTATAGGGTAGCAGATTTGTAGAGTATTTGGAATAAAAAACGTGTTTTTTTGTAAGTGCTGAAAAGTTTATGGTTGGGTGCTGAAAAATCAGCCAAAACAGCATTAACTTCCAAACAAACAGTAACTACATAATTGGCGGTAATTATAATACCTAGCGGTATAGTGTCATAGTCATTGTTACTGCGAAGTAAAGGAATATCTATCAAAACCAGCATCTGATCTTGTTCAATTTCAATACGGGATTTTTCCTCATCATCCAAAGCTGCGGAGAGAAAGTCCATTTGTATGCCGGTTTTGGCAGCTATTTCTTTTAGTTCTTCGGAAGAGGGGCTAACTATATCAATCCAAATACCCTTTTCTAGTTCTTCTAGTTCTAGTTCAGCAATACCGGTTGTTGTGCTTTTGAAGATTCTGTACATAGTGTGCGCCTCCTTTCTTTAGGGGGATTTATTAATTTAGCGTAGTTATTATACATAAACGGCAGTTATGCAAATACATACTCCGGAATGTATGTACTGTTCGACAAAAAGTTGTAAAATTCCTATCAATATAACTATTTTAACGTAATTTTCATATAAATAGCAAGTATACAGAATAATCTTCTTTTTTTTATGGTGTTTTGTTGTTATAATGAAGAGGTAAATTTTGTAGGCAGTAATGTAGGAAGGTAGTATGGCGTTAAGAATTTCTAATTTATTTTTGTAGAAGGGTAGTGTGGAAGGTGTCAATTCAGTTATTTATTGTTTGTGCGTACATTGTATTGTTGTTCGGTATTAGTTTTTGGGCAAAGAAAAAGGCAGATAAGGGGTCCACAGAGTATTTGTTCGCAGGACGCAAATTGTCTTCTTTACTTATCGCAGTTAATATTACAGGCTTAGCCGTAGGAGCTGCTTCTACTGTAGGTGTAGCAGAAAAAGCTTATAACATAGGTATGGCGGCGGGCTGGTATAATGCAGCGTGGTCAGCAGGAGCAATTGTTATGGGACTTGTAGCTGCTGGGAAATATAGAGCTTTAAAAGCTACTACGATTCCTGAATTATTTGAACGTTACTATGATACTAAGGGCCGTTTAATCAGTGCCTTAGGTTTAGTTATTATCATGCTGGTTATTACCTCTTTGCAGTATTTGGCAGGCGGTGCTATTTTGTCCGCATTGCTGCCTGAGGTATTCTCCTTTAAAGGTGGCATGCTAACCAGTGCAGTAGTATTTATAGGTATTACTTTAATTGGGGGATTATGGTCTTCAGGACTATCAAATATTGTTAGTGTATTGTTGATTTATTTAGGGGTATTATATTCTGCCTATACTTCTGTTAGCAGTGTTGGCGGGTTAGATGCTTTGCAGGCAGCTCTTCCTCAAGCACAGAATATGCTAAGTCCGGTGGCTGGCATGTCGCTGTCGGCTATTCTTGCCTTTTTTGTAGTTATGATTACGCAGGCCATTACTGCTCAAGGACCTGTGCAGATTGCCTGTGGAGCAAAAGATGCTAAAACAGCAAAAAGAGGTTTTCTTTACGGTGCAGCTTTAATTTTCCCTATAGGGTTTTTATGTGCCCTTCTGGGTATTGTTGCCAGAGTATCCTTTCCGGACATCTCAGCAACCATGGCGTTACCAAAGGTTGTTATGAGCTTGAACCCTTGGGCTTCCGGTGTAACGCTGGCTGCTATGTGGGCTGCTGATGTTTCTACGGCTTGCACAATACTGCTGGCAGCAGGGACTTTGTTTGCGCAAGATATTTATAAGAGATTTTTACATCCTAGTGTGAGTGATAAGCAATTCATGTTGGTTAATCGTCTTACTGTTTTGGGTTGTGGTATATTAACTTTATGGCTGGCCTTTAATGCTGTAGGAATTTTAAAAACTATGTTAGCAGGATTGTCTATGACGGCACCGCTAACGGTTATCTTTCTGTTCACGGTATTTGCTCCTAGTCTGTGCAAAAAGAATGCCGCTTTTTATACTACTGTAGTTGGACTTATCGGTATAGTAGCCTGGGCATATCTACCGGCATTACATGTATTCAAGGACGTTATTTATTTCGAATGGGTTATTTGTGTAATTACTTTCTTGATAGTTTATGTGGTTGATCCTACACCGATTAAAGTACCGAAATTAGAAGAGGAAGATTAAAATGGAAAAGAAGCATAGTAGTTTGGAAGTAGGCAGGGCGGCTCTGAAAATAGCGATTACTGAAAGCCGCGAGGAAGAACAACGAGTAAAAGAAGAATTAGCTGCCAAAGACATTCATTCTACAGCTGTAGATTTTGGTGGAGAGTTCATACAATCTATCGTAAAGATAGTTGAAAGAGCGGTAGTTGCTGCCGAGAGACAAAACTTAGTAGCGGATAATCATTTAGGCGCCGGCGCAGTTGCCGGTGCAACACAGGACGCTCTGGAACAGATTAAACTTAAAGCCATCGGCTTTAACGTAGGCGGGAAAATAGGCATTGCCCGCAATGGCGAGCATATTTGTGTCGCCGTATTTATGGCGGTTGGGGTGCTGAATTTAAATGAGTTGTGCGTAGGTCTTGCACATCGATCCCTTCCGGGAATTTAATGCAAATATATGCCTGTACAATGTTGTCGGCTATGATAATGTTGTAGGGGCATTTTTGCTAATTAAGAGGTGAGAAAATGAATTTATTAGATGTTATAGGTCCGGTTATGATTGGGCCTTCCAGTTCCCATACGGCAGGAGCGGTGCGGCTGGGTTTATTAGCGATTTCTATTTTAGGCGAACAACCTGTTAAGGCAGACATTGCTTTGCACGGTTCCTTTGCCAGAACTTATCGCGGACATGGTACCGATATGGCACTATTAGCAGGTCTCATGGGCTGGATGCCGGACGATGCCAGAATCCCGGAAGCAGATATTTATGCAGAGCAAAATGGCATACAGTATAATTTCTCTACTATTGATCTAGGGGAACTAACGCATCCTAATACAGTGCGTTTTCAGTTAGAAGGTGCTTCAGGAAAAACTTGTACGGTTACCGGTTCTTCTATTGGGGGAGGACAGGTGCGTGTCACAGAAATAGACGATTTTCCCGTGGAACTAAATGGAGCATTGCCTGGGGTATTAATCGTGCACAAGGATCGCCCGGGAGTGATTGCTTTAGTTAGCGGTAAACTATCAGAGTATAAGATAAATATCGCCGGTATGCGCGTATTTCGCACTAATAAAGGCGGTTCTGCTACCATGATCATAGAATGTGATCAGACGGTTCCTGAAGAGGCAATAAAAGCATTAAAAGAAACTAAAAATGTTGAGTCTGTACGATTTATAAATAAGGTGTTGTGAGGATAGCTATGGTAAATGATAAATTATCTTTAGAAAAATACATTGAGTTGGCACAAAAAGAAAATAAGGCTCTTTATGAAGTTATGCTAGCCGATAATGCCAAAGAAATGGACACGGCGCCTATTGCCTTGGAAGCCAAAATGCAGGAAATGCTTCAAGTCATGCAAGAGTCTATTGCTTTTGGCTTAACGGGAGTAAAGTCACGTAGCGGCTTAACAGGTGGCAGTGCTAAGGCTCTAGCTGAAGCTATGGCAAAACCAAAATATCAAAGTCTTTTAGGTCCTGTGGCGCAAGATGCCTTGGTTTATGCCTTGGCAGTGTCCGAAGCCAATGCTGCTATGGGGCGAATAGTGGCAGCACCTACAGCAGGTGCTAGTGGAGTACTGCCGGGAGTTCTTTTCGCACTCAAGAAACATCGCAATCTTAGCAATATAGATTTGCAAAAAGGTTTAATTGTTGCCGGTAATATAGGAATGGTAATTGCCAGTCGTGCCTCTTTATCAGGAGCTATGGGTGGTTGTCAGGCTGAATGCGGCAGCGCAGGAGCTATGGCGGCAGGAGCGGCTGTAAGCATGCTGGGCGGTACACCTGAGCAAGTTGGACATGCAGTTGCCATTGTCTTAAAAAACATGCTAGGATTGGTTTGTGACCCTGTGGCAGGATTGGTAGAAGTACCCTGCATCAAACGTAACGGAGGCAGTGCTATGCAAGCCCTTTTGGCGGCAGAAATGGCCTTGGCGGGAATTACAAGCTTTATACCGGCCGACGAAGCAATTGATGCTATGAAAGAAGTAGGGGATAAAATGCCATGTGCGCTCAGGGAAACAGCAGATGGTGGGCTCGCTCATACCACTACAGCCCTAGCCTGGGCAAAACGCTATTTTAGTAAATGAGTTATTTTTCACAAAGACTAAATATAGTTTGGTATATTAGGGTATATTTATAAAAAATAATTTAATGAGGTGATTGCATGAAGACAGAAATCAAGACAGTAAAAGCACCACAAGCCATTGGGCCTTATTCTCAAGCTATAGGAGCTCAGGGATTATTGTTTATATCAGGGCAAATACCCTTGATTGCGGCAACAGGAGAAGTATTACAAGGAACCATTGAAGAACAAACAAAGTTGGTTTTAGACAATATAGGAGAAATTTTACTGGCTGGGGGACTAAACTATGCTAATATAGTTAAAACCACGGTATTTCTTACGGACTTAGCCGATTTTGCTGCCGTTAACGGTGTCTATGGTTCTTACTTTCAAGAACAAGCCCCGGCACGTTCTTGTGTCCAAGTAGCGGCTTTACCCAAAGGTGTAAAAATAGAAATAGAAGTTATTGCAGCTTCCAAGTAATTTTTTTTGATTTTATGGTAAAAAAGTTACAAAAATGGTTGACACATAATTGCTAGCCATGTTACAATATTTCACGTCGCCAAGCGATTATGTTTGGTTACATGGTGGCTGTGGTGAAGCGGTTAACACGGCGGATTGTGGCTCCGTTACTCGAGGGTTCGATCCCCTTCAGCCACCCCATAATTTCATAGTTTTAAATAGTTTTCTTGGGGCGTAGCCAAGCCGGTAAGGCACGGGACTTTGACTCCCGCATGCGTTGGTTCGAATCCAGCCGCCCCAGCCAATGATTCACTAGCTCAGCTGGTAGAGCACCTGACTTTTAATCAGGGTGTCCCGAGTTCGAATCTCGGGTGGATCACCAATTTTTTTCTTTAAATTAATATTATCCTTGCGGGTGTGGCGGAACTGGCAGACGCACTAGACTTAGGATCTAGCG
>Ga0183101_1000233_pt1 | contig 103213 bp, 103 predicted proteins | sample Biomet3_FD_127790 | JGI IMG/M metagenome (GOLD analysis project Ga0183101, IMG submission 127790) | Microbial communities from bioreactor (seeded with sewage sludge) at LBNL, California, USA - Biofuel metagenome 3 | ecosystem: Engineered > Bioreactor > Anaerobic > Unclassified ... | reverse complement strand
CTGTTGTTTTTGACTACTAACAAGTAGTTCAAAAGAATTGCTGGTTTAGTTTATTTAATAAAAGTCATTTTGACTTTTAACCTCTGTTTAATTTTCAAGGATCATGTCGACTCATCTCGACAGCTTATTTAGTTTATCATGCTTATTTTATCTTGTCAAGAACATTTGAAACATTTTTTATTTTCTCTCGTTCCTAACAGCTTTCACATAATATCACATGAACTAATATATTGTTAACGCAAATCTTTTTAGAAACTTTCTGTTTCTACTATTCGCTTTTTCATAACAACATGAATTATCTTACCACCAAAACTCCATTTAATCAAATGTGCTATTTTATTAATATTTAAATTTAAATTAAGTATGCTTTGTATTCTTTATGATTTCTCTATATTTATTACCAAGATACTCCAGGACAAGTTTATGATGTTCAAAAGACTTACAAGCGGTAACTCTGTAAGTCTTATTTTTCAATATAATGTTGTTTATTTTAGATTTTGAAGCTTTTCCCAGAGTTCACTATGTATCTTTTTGAGATTAACTATTTTAAATTGATTATTTACAAAAGTTTGAGTTGTTTTTCCCTTTGCCATTAATTTTCCGTCAACTTCTCTTATTACATTGTAATTAAATATAACTTTTACAGGACTCATTTCTCCTATAGACGTCTGTATAATTATATCATCTTCATATTTAGCACCCTCATAATATTTACAATAGGTTTCCACAAGGGGCATCATTACGCCTTGTTTTTCCATATCACTATATGTCATTCCTGATTTTGTAATAAAATCCCCTCTACCTACTTCAAACCATGCATAATAATTTGAATGATGAACTATACCCATACGGTCTGTCTCTACATATCTTACTTTTAATTTAGTTTCACTTATATACATATTAATTATGCCACCTTTTTTAATATTTTTGTATACAAGTCTATTTTACCCTAATTATGGGTTTTGTCTATATTTATTAAAAAAGTGATAAATAAAGACCAACTTAACTGCCCTTTATTTATCATTCAATATTATAATTTTATATCAATTTATACCTAATAGAGTTATTTTACATCTTTGCACTTCCTATACCATCTCTTCAATTAAGATAATTTTAGAAAGTGAGATTGCCATGGTACCCTCTATGATTACTACTCCTCTTCCTGTGCCAGTTATAATCCTATTATTAATATATTTAAACTCCCCCGCCCCTTTAGTTTGCAAAAAAATTTTTTTGCCAATAATTGATGCAAAGTACCTCCTCATGTTTTCTTCTCTTTTACAGTACTCTATACAGACATCTGAATCATAGTTATCCTCAAAATTTATTCCATAAATCGAATTGCACTTTATGCCTACTACTTCCTGTATAGGTATTATTATATTAGCATTTAATGTAGTCTTTAACTTAACAATGGCATCCTCAACACTTAATATAGTCACTGTGTTCAATAAAAACATTGTTGAATCTGTAATAGATATATCAACTTTTTCCCCTATTAATTTTTTAAGTATATTTTCCATCCCATTATCACAAATGCTGCAAACCTCATTTTTTAATATATTATTTTTCTTCTCATTTTTACTTTTCTGTTCCTTTAAAGACTCATTATTTTTAGTATTATCTTTATAAATGTCCTTTTGATAATTCTCCTCTTTTATATAATCACTATTTTCACCTCCATGTTTTATAAACTTATTTTCTTTATCAATCTTTCTGTCATCTTCATTAGATATATTTGTAGTATCACTTTTTTTTGTTAACTTACCTTTCTGATTATCTTCTAATTTATAATCATTTTTTAACGACTCACCTTTGCTTCTACCATCTTTATTCTCCTTCTTTTCAATTTTTTTGAAAACAGGTTTATTCGCAGACTTTTCCAAGTGAATTTTTTTTACAACATTTCGATCATTTTTCTGTTCATTTACTTTATCCAGGTATTTAGGAAAAATGTATAAAAACAGATTCATTATTTTATCCATATCACTATTTGATCTCGCCAAAATATCACCTCCATGAAGTGAAAATTGAATCAGTTTGGGTTCATCTAAGACCTAGTGCAAGTCTGCCCGTTAAATGCCATTTAGGTAGTTATTTATAGTATAAATCCCTAATATATAGTATGATTTTCATCTAGTACCAGTTACGAATTTTATTATGAAGTGAACTTTGAATCATATGGATTTTCATATACGAGATAGGGATATTAGAGCGAGTAGTTATCTGCTAAGTTGTCAAAACTATCCTGTAACCTAGTGACTTTATTACATATCTCTAAATTTAAACTTTCTATACAAAATCCATGTGTCATTCTGCCATATATATAGGGATAGATTATCAAGGTAAACATCGAAATCACATTTATATTCGTTTATATAGTCCCATATTTCATTAAACTTATCTTGTAATCTTTTTGAAATAATAGTACAATGAAATACTTTATCTTTACCCTCATTTGATTTAAACTGAATCCAAGGTATTTTCGTAAGTTCATCTATAAGTTCATCATGAACTCTTTTTGCTTCCTGTGATACATCAACATCTATGTACACAACATCACGCCTAAACTTTCCAAAGCCTCTAACCTTAATAGGAGTTTTACTTCTTGAGGATACAAAACCTTTTAACATATTTTCCATATCCTCTATCTTATCTGTTTCAAAAGGTGCCTTTAAAGTAATATGTGCAGGTAGCTTTTGACGCTTTTTGTTGAATTTACAACAAACATCATTTGTAATCCTGTTATGAAACTCTCCTGCTTCCCCTTCTATAAGACAAACTAGTACATACCTATCCATAAATATCAGTCCTTTCTCCTCTTCTTAATCTTAATCAATCACTTATGTTAGTTAATTTAATTTTACTAACATAAGTTTTAGATTATGTATTTTCTACATATATTATTTTAAATTAAAGAATATTTTATATAAAAAAGATATTAAAGTACTTAAAGACTTAGTAATCAACTAATATGCATAATAAATCTCGAGATTAAAATCCCGAGATTTATTTTAAATACAGTTCATTATCATATTTGTATATTTCTTATCATCACTTATCCTTATGAGGCTTTCGATGAAGCGCTTACTTTTACTTTTCGGTAGTTCCTTCCTTTTGATTAATTTAATCATAACCATACAAGTATCATATTTTTTAACATGTGTATGGCCCTCTTTAAATTTCTTATGTGTATTATGCACTATATAACCATCTCCTGCTTTATAAATTTTAAAATCAGGACTTTGATATATTTGCGTTGTCAACACACTCACCTCATAATTATAATATCTTGCTGTTGTTATAAAAATATTATAGTTAAGTAAATATTATGACATTTTAATAATAAAAGAAGCTAGTATATACTGTTTTAAGTATATACTAGCTTCCTAATTTCACTATTTAATAGTTACAACATCTTTTTGTCCGCGTTTTACTTGCTGTCCTGATTTAACTATTACTTTTTGTCCTTCAGCTAAGTTTGTGAAAACAACTGGTGTAATAACTGATGGAACTTTACCTTTTACTTCGCTTAAGTTTACCTTAAGTATAGGCTGACCTGCTTTAACTTTTGCACCTTGTTCTACTAGTGCTTCTAATCCCTCACCTTTAAGGTTTACTGTATCTATGCCAAAGTGAATTAATATTTCGTTTCCGTTGTCAGCAGTTATTCCTATAGCATGTTTTGTTGGGAAAACAGTTGTTATTACTCCATTTACAGGTGATACAACTTCTCCGTTTGCTGGTTCTATAGCAAATCCATCACCCATCATTTTTTGCGAAAAAACTTCATCTGGAACTTCTGTTATAGATAATATTTTTCCGTCTATTGGAGCAACAAAAGTTTTATCATTTGAATTTGTAATATCTACTTCCTTAACTGCTGTTTTAGCTGCTACTGGAGTCTTTCCAGACATTATATCCTTTATTTGTGATTTTAACTGATCTGATCTTCCTCCAAATATAGCTTGAATGTTGTTTCCAACTTCCATAACACCTGCTGCACCTAATCTCTTAAGTTCAGCTTTATTAACGCTCTTAATATCATTTACACTTACACGAAGTCTAGTTATACATGCATCTAAGTTACTTATATTTTCTTTTCCTCCAAGAGCTTGAAGTATTGCATATGGAAGTTCTCCAGCTTCAACTGCTGTTCCAACTTCTTCGTCTGAATCCTCTTCACGGCCTGGAGTCATAAGATTCCATTTTCTAATAGCAAATCTAAATCCGAAGTAATAAATTACTGCAAATACTAAACCTACTGGAATTACTAACCACCATGCTGTACGGTTTGGTATAACTCCAAATAGGATATAGTCTATTAAACCACCAGAGAATGTCATACCTATTTTAACATTTAATAATTGCATTGTCATGAATGATAGCCCTGCAAATATACAGTGAATTCCGAATAATACTGGCGCAACGAATAAGAATGAAAATTCTATTGGTTCTGTTATACCAGTTAAGAATGAAGTTAATGCTGCTGATGCAAGTATTCCTGCTGCTAATACTTTCTTACCTGGTTTTGCTTCATGATACATTGCTAATGCTGCTGCTGGTAATCCAAACATCATGAATGGGAATTTACCAGTTGTGAATGTACCTGCTGTAAATTGTGTAGCACCGTTGCTAAGAACGCCATATCTAGCAAAATCTGTCATTTGAGCAAAGAATATTTTTTGGTCTCCATTTACGACTTGACCAGTTAGTTTACTTGTATATTCTCCAAATTGATACCAGAATGGATTATAGAATATGTGGTGTAATCCAAATGGTATTAAAGATCTTTCAATAACACCGAATATGAATGCCGCTAAAGTTCTGTTAGTATCTATCATATTATGTGAGAATGCATTCAGTCCAGATTGAATTGGTGGCCATACAAATACAAGTATAATTCCTAAAAAGATGGCAGACACTGCTGTTACAATTGGAACGAATCTTTTCCCTGCAAAGAATCCTAAATATGAAGGTAATTCTATATTGAAGAATTTCTTATAAAGCTGTGCTGCCACAACTCCCATTAGAATACCGCCAAACACACCTGTTTGTAATGATGGAATACCTAAAACTGATGCATAAGCTGGATTATTACTAGCTAATACTTCTGGAGTAACTCCTGCTACTATCCCTAAAGTTTTATTCATTATTAAGAAACCAACGATTGCTGCAAGTCCGGCAACACCTTCACCGCCTGCGAGTCCTACCGCAACACCTACTGCAAATAATAATGCAAGATTACCAAATACAATATCTCCTGATTGTTCCATAACTCTAGCAAAAGTTTGGAAACCATGACCACCTAAAAATGTTGCATACTTTAAGAAGTTAGGATTTTGAAACATATTACCAAATGCAAGTAATATACCTGCTGCTGGTAATATTGCTACTGGAAGCATTAGTGCTTTACCAATTTGTTGTAATTTACCAAAAAGACTACCGTTTTTAGACATATAATTGACTCCTTTCATTACTTAAGATTAATTCATTAATTTTAATTATTGTTTACTAAAAAACTAGAATCGATTCATTAGCTAATCTTATTGTGTCCCAAAACATAAAAGGCATGAGCAAGGTAATTAAGTTTAGAATATATCTATTTGACTAGTACAAATAGATATAAATCCAGTCTTAAAAATACCTTTGCTCATGCCTGATCGAATCAGTAACACGCAAATTGTTATTATTCACTTTTTTTACAAGCCGTAAACTTTTTCATCATTTTCTGGTGAGTAACATTTTCCGACTTGCTATGCTTTTATTATATCAAAGGATTAACATCTTTTCAATACCTTTTTTAATTTTTATATTCTAAATTAAACATTTATTTCTGCTTCTTCACCAAGTAAGTTTTTATTTGCATTTAAAATAGGTCTTATTTGAGTTTCAATAAAATCTACTACCTGTCCTGGGGCTCTTCCAATAAACTTGTTAGGATCTATTAAAGATACTAGTTCCTCTTTTGTTATATTAAAGAACTCGTCATTTAAAATTCTCTCTATTAAATCATTTTCTTTTCCTTCTACTTTAACTACTCTTCCTGCTTCCATAGAGTGCTGTCTTATTCTTTCGTGAAGTTCTTGTCTATCTCCACCTTTTTTTACAGCTCCCATTATTACATTTTCTGTAGCCATAAATGGAAGTTCACTTTTTACATGAGATTCAATAACCTTTGGATATACAACCATATTTTCTGATATATTCATGTATAAGTTAAGTACTCCGTCTAATGCTAAGAATGCTTCAGCTACTGCTATTCTTTTGTTTGCAGAATCATCTAATGTTCTTTCGAACCACTGAGTTGACGCTGTTATAGCAGGATTTAATGCATCCACTATTATATATCTTGCTAAGGCTCCTATTCTCTCTGATCTCATTGGATTTCTCTTATATGCCATGGCTGATGAACCAATTTGATTTTTTTCAAAAGGTTCCTCCATCTCTTTCATATTTTGAAGTAATCTCATATCATTACTAAACTTATATGCACTTTGTGCAATTTCTGAAAGAGTGTTCAATATTATTGAATCTACCTTTCTTGAATAAGTTTGTCCTGTTACCATAAACTCATTCTCGAATCCCATTTGCTTTGTAACCATCTTATCCAATAGTTTTATTTTCTCTTCATCTCCATTGAATAACTCCATAAAGCTTGCTTGAGTACCAGTTGTACCTTTTACTCCTCTAAACCTCATACGTTCTATTGTAAACTCTAAGTTTTCTAAATCTAAGTAAAGATCCTGAATCCATAGAGTAGCTCTCTTACCCACTGTAGTTAACTGAGCTGGTTGCAAATGGGTAAATCCAAGTGTAGGCATATCTTTATATTCCATAGCAAACTTAGACAAAGAATTAATGGTATTAAGCATTTTTTTCTTGATAATAAGAAGAGCTGCTCTCATAATTATTAAATCTGTGTTATCTCCTACATAGCAGCTAGTTGCCCCTAGGTGTATTATACCTTTCGCTTTTGGACACTGCTCCCCATAAGCATACACATGACTCATAACATCATGTCTTACTTCTTTTTCTCTCTTTTCAGCAACTTCATAATTTATGTTATCCATATTTGCTTTTAACTCTTTTATTTGTTCCTCAGTAATATTTAAGCCTAATTCTCTCTCACTCTCAGCTAAAGCTACCCATAGCTTTCTCCAAGTCTTAAACTTCATTTCCTCTGAAAATAAATAACTCATTTCTTTGGAAGCATATCTAGTATTTAACGGTGTATTATATACATCTTTCATATCAAAAGCACCTCCGTACGTATGTAATTTATATTTATAGCTCTTTCATTCATATTATAGCATATATTTATCATATTTCATATATATTATGTTCGTATTTTATATTTTTTATAACTATTAAATCACAATAATTTATGTGTAAACTGTTCTATTTTTCTGTCAATTTAATATAATTTATTAAAATAACATTTATAGGGATTTGGAGGTATTTATGTATAAGCTTAAACTTATAGACAAAATTTCTTTGATTTTGGTAATCATAGGAGCAATAAACTGGGGACTTATAGGTTTATTTAATTTTAATCTTGTGGATGCTCTTTTTGGTCAACCTACTAATTTAATAGGTAGAATAGTTTATATTTTAATTGGTGTTGGTGGTCTTGATATGTTAATGCTATTGTTTAAAACTAAAAAAAGCTTTAAACAATAAATAAAAGGCTCAAATAAATTGAGCCTTTTATTTATTACTACCTATTAATCTTCTAGTGAATTTAATAATTTAACTATTTCTTCAAGGGCTAAACCTTCATCATCACCAGATGCAACAACATTTACAGTTGCATTTTTAGTAACTCCTAATGATAATACTCCAATTAAACTCTTTATATTGGCTTTCTTTCCATCAAACTCTATGCTTATGTCTGATTTAAAAGAAGATGCCTTCTTTACCAACAATGTTGCTGGTCTTGCATGTAAACCTGTTGCACTTTTAACTGTAACTTCTTTAGATACCATTTAATTCACCTCTATTTAAAATTTTTATATAATATTATTTGACAAACTTTTCTTTTAACATTATAGCATGTTTTCAATATGTTTCAACATCTAAATTAAATTGAAAATGGTTACATTGTAATATTATTTTTTAATTTCAAGATTTTATTATAATAATTGAGATTAAATTTATATTTAATGTTGAAAATATATTTTTTATTTCAGTTCTTTAACAAATTTCTCTATTCTATTTAGTCCCTTTTCAATATTCTCCATAGATGTTGCATATGATAATCTTATATAATTATCCATTCCGAATCCTATTCCTGGTATAACTGCTACTTTTTCTTTTTCCAATAGTTCACCTGAAAAACTTATAGAATCCTTAATCTCAATATTATTGGATTTTTTACCAAATACCTTTGATATATTTATCATTACATAAAAAGCACCTTCCGGTTTTATACAGGATAAACTATCTATTGTATTTATCTTATTTACCATATACTCCCTTCTATTTTTAAATTCAGCAACCATACTAGCCATAGCAGAACTATCACCCTTCAAAGCTGCTACTGATGCATATTGAGCAATAGAGTTAGGATTTGATGTAGTATGACTTTGAATATTGGACATTAACTTAACCAATTCTTCACTAGCTGCAGCATATCCAATTCTCCATCCAGTCATAGAATAAGCCTTAGAAACTCCATTTATAACTATAGTTCTCTTATAAGCATCTTCTGATAAACTTGCTATACTTACATGATTAGTATCCCCATATATTAATTTTTCATATATCTCATCTGATAAAATTAATATATCTTTTTCTTTAGCAAAGTTTGCTATATCTTGTAGTTCTTCTTTACTATAAACAGTTCCTGTAGGATTATTAGGACTATTTATAAGTATAATTTTTGTCTTATCTGTAACAGCTTTTTCTAAATTCTCTATAGTATATTTAAATCCATTTTCTTCCTTTGTTTCTACAAATACAGGTATTCCTTCTTCAAGCTTAACCAGCTCCGGATAACTTACCCAATAGGGTATAGGAATTATAACCTCATCCCCTGGATTTAAAGTTGCCGCAAAAACATTTGCTAAACTTTGTTTTGCACCGGTAGATACTATAACTTGGGAGGTATTGTACTTTAACCCGTTATCTTTGCTGAATTTTTCAACTATAGCTTCTTTTAACTCAATAATTCCTGATGCTGGAGTATACTTCGTGTATCCTGCTTTTATAGCTTTTATAGCAGCTTCTTGAATATACTCAGGAGTATTAAAATCTGGTTCTCCTGCTCCAAAGCCTATAACGTCAATTCCTTCTGCTTTCATTTTTTTCGCTTTAGCTGTTATAGCTAGTGTGATAGACGGTTCAATCTGTTGTGCTTTTCTCGATAGTATCATTTTATTTCCTCCATATTCCATAATTTTAGCTATTAACTATGCTGCAATGTGGTTAACATTTATCCTTCAACGTTTTTGGGCTGCATAGTGCAAAAATTTATATGTCAGCGCTTCATTCATCCCCATAGTACCTAGTCGGTAATTAGCATTTATACTAATTCCATGACAGTCACTTCCTCCAGTAATTAGTAGGGAATATTTTTTTGCTAAATTATAATAATCGTTTACTGCTTTAGGAGAATGTGCTGGATGAAACACCTCTATTCCCTTAAGACCATATATTTTTAAACTTTTTATCACTTTTTCAATGAATATATTTTTATATATTTCTCCAGGATGGGCTAATACAGCTATTCCATTTGCATCAGATATAAGCTTCAGAGCTTCTTTATAATCAATTTTACTTCTTTCTACAAATGCAGGTCTATCTTTCACAAGATACCTTTGAAAGGCATCTTTTGTACTACTAGCATATCCCTTTTTTACAAGGAGTTTAGCTATATGAAGTCTTCCTACAGATCTATTGTAATCTTGTTTGTTAATATCCTCAATATTAATATCAATCTTTATTTCATTTAGTCTTTGTATTATTTTTTCCGCTCTCTCTTGTCTAATTTTTTTTATTTTATTAAGACTTAGTTTTAAATTTTCATTTTCAATATCAATAAAATAGCATAAAATGTGAATTTCAGTACTTTCATATTGTGAACTTAATTCCAATCCAGAAACAATTTTTATATACTTGTTATCCGCATAATTATTGACAATATATTGTGAATCAATATTGTCATGATCTGTTATAGAAATACATTTTATATCCCGTTTTATTGATAAATCAACTATTTCCTCCGGTGATAACTTTCCATCAGAATAGTTGGAGTGAATGTGCAAATCTGCATAAAGCATTTTATCACCCATCTTCTAAATTGGACAAAAATATTTATATTTAGATAATTTTTGTCCAATTTTTATAGTTTAGTAGTTTTAAGCTTTTTACTTAACTTCTAGCTACTAATATTACACCTATAATAATGAAAACCACACCTAAAAGCCTTACAAATGAAATATTTTCTCTAAATACAAAATACGAAAAAATCATAGTGATTATATATCCCATACTAACCATAGGATATGCATAACTTAGCTCTACCTTACTTAAAACTTTTATCCATAACAGAAAACTAACTCCATATGAGATAATTCCACACATTACAGGTACATTCCTTAGTATACTGAATATGCTTTCAATTAAGTATTTCCCTGCAAAGTTTAACTGAAGGCCGGTAGCTCCATATTTAACTAAAACTTGTCCGATAGCTCCTAAAAAAACAGAAACCAATATTAATCCTATCATAGACGCAACTCCTTATACTTCAATATTGCAAACTTAATAAATCCGTAAAAACAATATATCATTATAAATATTTCTGGAAATGCATACCGTCCTTGTCCCTCTGTTGCAAAATACACAGAAGTAAACATATAAAATAATACTACAGAATATATGCTGAATTTATTCAGCTTATCAGTCCCTCTAACTATAATAGCATTTAGAATTAAGATACTATAAAGCAGTATATAAATAATAGCAGGAACAAAAATTACATTTCTTATATTATTTGTTATTGTATAAAGTTTAGATTTTACATAATCACTTAAACTACTTCCACTAGTACTGTACGTAATATCATCACTTACAAAGTATGTATTAAATAATCTTTTAAAACCAAGCTCTATAAATTGCACCGGATGACTCTTTATCCATTTTTTAGCTGAATCAGCTAACATTTTATTTTTCTGAGTCATATTTGCATTTTGGTATTCTTTTGTTTTTACAATTGAGTTTTCCACATCACCTGCTGCCATCCATCTCCCACGGTTATTTTGAGAGTTATTATTAATATATAAAACTATTCCCCCATTGTTAGATACATATGTAGGCTGTCCAATAAGTTTTGTATTTCTATAAATCCAAGGTGATATAACTAACATACAAATTACAAATACAATTAATGAATTTTTTATTGATATTACCAACTTTTTTTCTTTCAGTAAATCTACTAAAAATACTGCAAAAGCAAATACAATAAAAAATGGTTTAATCATTGTATTAAATCCTGTTAAAATACCGATATAAGCATATTTATATTTTTCATTACTAAAATAAACATTAGTTGTAATTAATAGTATTGTTGTAAATAATAGTTCAGTTCCCAAAATACTATTATAAAATATATTATTAGGCATAAATACAAATAAAGCAAAGATAATTTTTCTACATTTTTCGCTAACATCTATTTTATCTAGTATTGATAGGAAACATATATTACTTATAAATGCAATTATCAAATTGAATATTTTCGCCTTAATCAAACTAGCACCAAACAGCTTAAAAACACCACCAAGCACTATTGGGTATCCTACAGATGTATAAGTATCTCCCCAAGGCAATCCATTTGCTATATCAACAGCAAGATCATAATAGTATTTAAAATCGGAGAAGGGTTTTGTGTCTACAAAAACTACCCACAATATTGATGCTATTAATCCAAGAGTTAGTACAATTTTATAATATATATCTTTTTTTAAGCTTTCTAACTTCATAAATTGAAAATCCTTTCTATTTCCTATGCTATAGTTTTAAATATATTACGGCTAAAACAGACATCATCCATAACAGTATATTTATTAAAAATGGAACATCCTTTCCAAATACAGCTTCTGGTTTTCCGCCTACGTTATCTTTGTCCACTAGATATTCATATCTAAAAATTCCATACAAAACAAAAGGTATAGTAAATATCATAGTTTTACTTTGTATAGAACTAAACGTATATAGACAATATGCCATTAATATAGATGGTGTCACAATAGTAAGCATTTTATCAATCATATGTACTGAGTATTCTTCTAATATTTTTCTATGAGAACTTCTCTTATCCTTTAATGTTATAATTTCGCTCTTTCGCTTATTTAATCCTAAAAATAGAGATAGAAGTATAGTGCATAAAAATAGCCACGGTGATACCTGAACTCCAGTTGCAATACTTCCACTTTGAACCCTTAATACAAAGCCTAGAGTTATTACCATAACATCTATAATAACTACATTTTTTAACTTGAAACAATAAAGTATATTTGTAAACATATAAATTGCTAATACACCTGAAACTCCTGTATTTAACATTTTATATGAAAAGTATGTTATTCCTACAACTATACATACATCTAATATAATTGCTACCTTTTTAGATACGCGTCCACTGGGAAGGGGCCTTCTTTTTTTATCTGGATGACATCTATCTTTTTCTATATCCACAATATCATTTAATATATATATTGATGACGAAGTAAAACAAAATAAAATAAAGGTTAAAATATTATTCATCAGTATATTAGCATTTAAAAAGTTTCCAGAAAAAACTATTGCTGCAAATACAAAGAAGTTTTTAATCCACTGCTTAGGTCTCATTAATTCCAAAACTACTTTAACGTCCATTGGTTTCCTCCCTATTATTCAAAGCCACATATTCATTATAATATTTCTTGCATCATATACTACTTTATGCCTTTATCCGATGACTACCCCCCCCTAATACTCCCTTCTTTATATGAAACTCCTCTTCCTTACGTCAGAGGAGTACTCACAGAGTAAGCGACTATCACCAAATCAAAGATTTGGGATATCTGCTTAACATGGAGTAAAGAGCGGGTACGTCCCTGGATTCGTTCAACTAAAAATCAGGTCCATCTGATTCAAGTTTCCACTTCATACATTTTAACACAGACTGCAATATAGTCAATATTATTAATTGAATAATTCAAAGGGACTTGATTTAAATTCAAGTCCCTTGTAATAATCATTTTAAATTTTAATTCTTTATCTTGGCTGCACAATTAACTTTATTGCAGTTCTTTCCTCACCATCTATTAAAATATCTGTAAACGCTGGAATACATACTAAGTCTATTCCACTTGGCGCAACGAAACCTCTTGCTATAGCAACTGCCTTAACGGCTTGATTTAGAGCTCCCGCTCCTATAGCCTGTATTTCCGCTGCTCCCCTTTCTCTTAAAACTCCTGCTAAAGCGCCTGCCACTGAATTTGGACTAGATTTTGCTGAAACCTTTAATACTTCCATAATAAACCTCCTATATATTATATTACCTTTATTAGTTATTGTTACTATGCTATAGTATTCTACAAAAAGTTAAAAATTCCTTTTAAATTTTGTAAACTTTCTATATTTCACAAAATTTAAAAGGAATAATTTTACTTTTATATGACTATAAACTATTTTGCATATTCTATTGCACGGGTTTCTCTTATAACATTTACCTTTATTTGACCAGGATATTCTAACTCACTTTCGATTTTCTTAGCAATATTCCTTGCCATTTCAACAGACCCGGCATCATCAACTTCTTCTGGTTTGATCATAATTCTAACTTCTCTTCCCGCTTGAATGGCATATGACTTATCTACACCTTCACATGTATTTGCTATTTCTTCTAGTTTTTCTAATCGCTTAATATAAGCTTCTAGAGTTTCTCTTCTAGCTCCAGGTCTTGCAGCTGAAATTGCATCTGCAGCCTGCACAAGTACAGCTTCTAAAGATTGAAATTCTAAATCACCATGATGGGCTCCAATAGCATTTACTACTATAGAAGATTCACGATATTTTTTAGCAACTTCTGCTCCTATAATAGCATGAGGACCTTCTACTTCATGGTCTACAGCTTTACCGATATCATGAAGCAATCCTGCTCTAGTAGCCATAGTTGGATCCATTCCAAGTTCTGAAGCCATAAGACCAGCTAAATAAGCAACCTCTATAGAATGCTTTAAAACATTCTGACCGTAACTAGTTCTGTACTTTAGTCTTCCTAGCAATTTAATTAATTCTAAATGAAGACCGTGTACTCCAGTTTCGAAAGTTGCTTGTTCTCCTTCTTCTTTAATATCATTTTCAACTTCTTTTTTAGCCTTTTCAACCATTTCCTCAATTCTTGCTGGATGAATTCTTCCATCAATTATGAGCTTCTCTAATGCTATTCTAGCTACTTCTCTTCTTATTGGATCAAATCCTGAAAGAATTACAGCTTCTGGAGTATCATCAATAATTAAATCTACGCCAGTTAGGGTTTCAAGAGTCCTTATGTTTCTTCCTTCCCTACCAATTATTCTTCCTTTCATTTCATCATTAGGCAACGTAACTACATGAACAGTAGTTTCCGCTACATGATCAGCTGCACATCTTTGTATGGAATAAGTAATAATTTCCCTTGCTCTTTTATCTGCTTCTTCCTTAGCTTTTGCTTCTACTTCTTTAATCATTATTGCAGCTTCATGTTTTATTTCTTTATTTACTTCTTCCAATAAAATTTGTTTAGCTTCTTCGGACGTCAATCCAGACAATCTTTGAAGTTCTTCTCTTTGTTTTCCATACAATTCTTCTACACTTGCTTGTAAATCAGCAATTCCCTGTTGTTTTTTGCTTAGGCTTTCTTCCTTCTTCTCAAGAGCATCACCTTTTTTATCAAGTAATTCTTCTCTTTGAATTAATCTTCTTTCAAGTCTTTGAACTTCATTTCTTCTATCCCTAGACTCTCTTTCAAAATCATTTCTTAACCTATGAACCTCTTCTTTTGCTTCTAATATTGCTTCTTTCTTCTTAGATTCTGCTTCTCTATCAGCATCCTCTTTCAATCTATTAGACTCTTCAAGAGCCTGTGACCTTATAGCATCAGCTTTATTCTTTGTCATATAAAACATAACAAACAAACCAATTGCTATTATTACACCAGCAATAATCTCATATATAATAAAATTATTATTCACATGGACACCCCCTTTGCTTTATTTGTGTATCTATCTTTTAGTTAAATATGCAAGCATAGAATAGGTGTCATATATATTCATTTGGTAATTTTAAATACATGATAAACCAGAATTTGTCTTCATTTTATATTATATTTCGATTATTGTCAAGTTTATATATATTTTATTCCTCAAAGTATATTAAATAATTAGCTAAGAATAGCAAAATCGCAAGCTATATTTAAGCCTGCGACTTTATTCCACTTATTTCAACTATTATGCATTAGCGCGTACTTCTGGTTTAGCTTCCTTTTTATCATTGTTAGTCGCGGTAGTTTTTAATACTGGCAACTCATGTTTTTCTCTAATTTTGTTTTCTATTTCATACATTACATCAGGATTATCTTTAAAGAATTGTTTAGCATTTTCTCTTCCTTGACCAAGTCTAGTATCATTATAAGAGAACCAAGCTCCACTTTTTTGAACTAGCTCTTCTCTTACACCTACATCAAGAACATTTCCTTCTCTTGATATACCTTGGTTGTACATAATATCAAATTCTGCCTGCTTGAAAGGAGGTGCAACTTTATTTTTAGTGACTTTAACTTTTGTTCTATTACCTACAATTTCATCACCTTGCTTTATAGAATCTATTCTTCTAACATCTAGTCTAACAGAAGAGTAGAACTTTAGTGCTCTTCCTCCTGGAGTTGTTTCAGGATTTCCAAACATGATTCCAACTTTTTCTCTTAATTGGTTTATAAATATAGCCACAGTCCCTGATTTATTTATAGCACCTGTAAGTTTTCTCAAAGCTTGTGACATAAGTCTAGCCTGTAATCCTACGTGAGCATCTCCCATTTCGCCTTCTATTTCCGCTTTTGGCACTAAAGCTGCAACTGAGTCTACAACCATTACATCTATAGCTCCCGATCGTACCAAAGCTTCAGCTATTTCCAAAGCTTGTTCCCCAGTATCTGGTTGAGATACGATTAAATTTTCTATATCAACGCCCAAGGCCTTAGCGTAATTTGGGTCAAGAGCATGTTCTGCATCGATAAAAGCTGCTGCACCACCAGCTTTTTGAGCTTCTGCTACAATATGTAATGCAACAGTTGTTTTACCTGATGATTCAGGTCCAAATATTTCTATTACTCTTCCCTTTGGTACACCACCAATACCTAAGGCTATATCAAGATCAAGACATCCTGTAGATATAGATTCTACATTAAGTCCACTTTTCTCTCCAAGTTTCATTACGGAACCTTTTCCAAACTGCTTTTCTATCTGTCCCATTGCAGCTTCTAATGCTTTTAGCTTTTCTGCATTAATATTCCCCACCGGGATCACTTCCTTTCCATTCGAACATTTGTTCTAATATGATTATATACTATAATATCATCATGGTCAACAATATATAAAATTAATTTGCCTATCTATTGAGTAAAAATTAGTGGTAGTTATATATAATTTAAATAGAAGTTCCTGAATTTAGGCACCACGGATGTGTTATTCTTCATTATAGACAATTTATTAAGATTTAATCAACAAAGAATCAAATGGTCTAAAAATTGAGAATGCGTATGGATTTTTGTGTGTTAACATAAAAATCCGCATTAGTCACGCATTCTCAATTAATTTTATTTATCTGACCTCATTACTTCTCTATTTTTAGAGAAATAGTCTAAACCAGAAATTATAGTAATAATTATCGCAGCAGCCATTGCTATATCTGTAGTTATATTCAAAAATTTATGAGGATATGTTATAAATTTTTTAATAATCCCTAAAGATACATGATTATAGTTCAAATTGATTAGCGCCATTATAATTGCAATTATTTGTGTAACTGTCTTTGCCTTTCCCCAAGCACTAGCAGCTATAACTATTCCCTCAGCGGCGGCTATTGTTCTCAAGCCTGTCACAGCAAACTCTCTAGCAATAATTATCATTGCAGCCCAAGCGGGTATTATATGAAACTCTACAAGAGATATTAAAGCCGCAGTAACTAATAACTTATCAGCCAATGGATCCATAAACTTTCCAAATCTTGTTACTTGATTTCTACTTCTTGCTATGTAGCCATCTAGTGTGTCAGTAATAGACGCTATTATAAATATTGCAATTGCGATAGGTTTTCCATAAGGTATATCCCTTATGGAAATAAATAACAAAAACATCGGAACCAATATAATTCTTAATATTGTAAGCTTATTTGGAAGATTCATCACATACAACTCCTATTAAATCATATTCATAGCTACTTGTTATTTTAACATTAACCATAGCCCCTTTATTTATGACATTGTTACTCTGGAAGTAAACTAAACCGTCTATTTGTGGCGCCATCTCATAATTTCTTCCATACCACAAGTCTTTTTCTTTTCCTTCTACAATAACTTTATAAACCTTACCTACTTTACCAGCATTAAGTTCTTTAGAAATTTCTTGCTGAAGAAGCATTAATTCTTCCTCACGTTTCTTCTTTATCTCTTCATCAATTTGATTTTCCATAATAGCTGCTGGTGTGCCTTCTTCCTGAGAATACCTAAATACACCTAACTTGCCAAACTTTGTTTCTTTAATAAATTCCTTTAGTTCTTCAAAGTTTTCATCTGTTTCCCCTGGAAAGCCTACTATAATTGATGTTCTTATAACTAAATCCTTCACTTTTTTTCTTAGTTTATTTATATTTTCTACTATTTCTTCTTTTCTTCCTCTTCTTCCCATAAGCTTTAAAATATCATTACTTATATGCTGAATTGGAATATCTAAATAATTACATACTTTATCATTATTTGCTATTTCATCTATTAACTCATCCGTAATTTCTTCAGGGTAGCAATAAAGTATTCTTACCCACTCAATGCCATCTATTTTAGAAACTTCCCTTATTAGTTCTGGAAGCATTTTTTTACCATAGATATCAATACCATATCTAGTGGTATCTTGAGCTACAAGTATAATTTCTTTAGCACCTTGATGTGCTAAGCTTTTAGCTTCTTTTAATATGTTCTCTATGTTTCTGCTTCTATATCTTCCTCTAATTTTAGGAATTACACAATACGTACAAAAGTTATCGCACCCTTCGGATATTCTTAAATATGCGGTGTAAGATTCCGTAGTTAAAATCCTTTCACCCTCATTTATAGATAAATCACTATAATTAAAACTATAAAATTTATTTTCTTTACCTATAATACATTTCTGAATACTTTCATTTAGTTTATTGTAGTCATTAACCCCCAGCATTATATCTGCCTCAGGCAAAAGCTCTGTTAGCTCCTTACCGTATCTTTGAGTTAAACAGCCTGTTACTACAAGTAGTTTACAATTATATTTTCTCTTGTATTCTGCCATCTCAAGTACAGTATCTATAGACTCTTGTTTTGATGACTCTATGAATCCACATGTATTTACAATTATTACATCCGCTTCTCTAGGGTCATTTACTATAACATTATCAGCATTTATATTTTTCAAAATAATTTCTGAATCAATTCTATTTTTATCACAGCCTAAACTAATAAGCCCTATCTTTAACTTTTTCACCTTTATCCTCCTGTGTGTATAAATCATATTAAGTAAACTCATATTTTATTTTAAATCTACTTGTTGTATTTTACAAGATAAAATTTCAATTAAAGTTCATCTCTTTTTATCAGTACTTGTCTTGGCTTACTTCCATCCCTTCCTGATATTATTCCTCTTTCCTCCATTTGTTCTATTATTCTTGCTGCTCTATTATACCCAATTCTAAGTCTTCGCTGAATCAATGATGTAGATGCTTGACCTGCTTCTACAACAATTCTGGTTGCTTCCTCTAGTAAATCATCACTCTCTGAATTTCCTCCACTAGTACTTGTGTCTATTTGCTCTATTATATGGTCTTCGTATTGTGGTTCTCCCTGTTGATCCTTTATAAAGTTAACAACCTTTTCAACTTCACTTTCCGAAATAAATGCACCTTGTATTCTTATTGGCTTTGCCTCACCTACCGGATAAAACAGCATATCTCCTTTACCAAGAAGCTTTTCTGCTCCAGCAGTATCAAGAATTGTTCTAGAGTCAATCTGACTTGATACCGAAAAGGATATTCTAGAAGGAATATTAGCCTTAATAACCCCTGTTATAACATCCACAGATGGTCTCTGAGTAGCAATTACTAAATGCATACCTGCAGCTCTTGCCATCTGAGCTAAACGCCCTATATAGTCCTCAATGTCATTAGCACATACCATCATCAAGTCTGCTAACTCATCAATAATTATTACAACAAAAGGTAGCTTATTCTCTACTTTTCCATTGTCAACTAATTCATTGAACCCTTCAATGTTTCTCACACTATTATCAGCAAAAAGCTTGTACCTTCTAGTCATTTCTTGGACAGCCCAATTTAAAGCTCCTGCAGCTTTTTTTGGATCTGTTACAACTGGTATTAATAGGTGTGGTATCCCATTGTAAACGCTAAGTTCAACTACTTTTGGATCTATCATCAAAAGTTTAACATTATCCGGTGAATACTTGTATAGTAAACTTACAATAAGTGTATTAATACATACGCTCTTACCAGAACCAGTAGCACCTGCAATAAGCATATGTGGCATTCTTGTTAGGTCTGAAACTACACAGTTACCACCTATATCTTTTCCTAAACAATATGCTAAGTTTTTATTTGAATTAATAAACTCAGGTGATTCTGTTACTTCTCGTAAATAGACAGCCGTTAATTCTCTATTTGGCACTTCTATTCCTATTGCAGCTTTTCCTGGTATTGGTGCTTCTATTCGAACTCCCGAGGCCGCTAACCCTAAAGCTATATCATCAGATAAATTAACAATCTTGCTTACTTTTACACCAGGGCTTGGCTGTAGTTCAAATCTAGTTACAGAAGGCCCCTTGCTTACCTGAATAACTTTAGCCTCAACTCCAAAACTATTTAGAGTTTCTTCAAGTTTATTGGCATTGTTAATTAATTCCTTTTTATCTTCTTTATTTAATTTAGATTGAATGTTTGGCTTTAATAAATCTAGCGGAGGAAAATTATACTTTACACTTAAGACAGTTCTATTATTAATCATTTGTTTTTCTAGTTCCTGATTTATAGAGTTATCTTCTATTTTGTCAGAAGCACATTCAATTTCTATATGACGTTTTTTACTTTTATCTTCACCATTATTATAATCATTTTCATTTTTATTAAGTGAATTTTGTTCCTCTTTTTTATCTCCAGCTTTCATAAAATCAAGTATTTTTATTCTATTATTAATATTTTTAATAAAACTTTCTTTTTCATTATCAGGTTTTATAACTTTATCATTTTTATCTTGAATTATCGTATCATCTTCTTCAATATAATTTTCCTTTAATGCATACTTAATTTTATATAATATATCGTACAAAGTGACCCTACTCATAATTATAAAGGATATTATATATAGAGAAATAAAAATCACATAGCAACCAGCATTTCCAAATAACTTAAAAAGTGGAACATCAATTAAAAAACTTATAATTCCTCCATGAAGTATTTCCTCTGTCTCATATAACTTACTTATCCCTAAAGATACATTATCATTTATATAATAATTAGACATTACTACCATTTGTATGAATAAGAGAGTATTAATAATGAAAAGTAAAATTCCATAGAATTTTTTACTGAAATTTATTTTATTCTTTTTTATTATGTAACAGAACCCTATAAAAATTATTAGGATAGGAAATATAAAGGCTCCTAATCCCATTATAGCTATTAGTAATTTTTTAATAAACTTACCAACAATTCCAGAGGATGTTGATGAAAAAATACTAATAATCATAAGTATTCCTATAGTAACTAATAAGATTCCTTTTATGTCACTGTTAAATTCATATTTTTCAGTTTTTCTAGCCATATTCAATATCACCTCCAGCACTATAAATATTTCTACATAGCTTATCTATTTCCTTTTAACATTCCCAATAAATATAAATTACCATAGGAAATTTCCTATGGTTGTTTTTCGTCCTCGCTTTTATTTTTTTCTATGAGCTCCTCTAGTTTTTTAAGTGCATCACTTATACCACCAACTTCATCAATTAACCCTTCATCTACTGCCTGTTTACCAATCAAAATAGTTCCCATATCATTTAAAAGTTCATCTGTTTGAAGCATTAGACTCTTAAACCTATCTTTATCTATCTTGGATGTTCTAACTATAAAATCGTTTATTCTTTCCTGCATTTTATTAAAATACTCAAATGTTTGTGGAACACCTATAACCAATCCATTCATTCTTACAGGATGAACAATCATCGTAGCGGTAGGTGAAATAAAAGAATAATCTGATGAAGTAGCAAGTGGTACACCAATAGAATGGCCTCCACCAATTACTAAAGATACTGTAGGCTTACTTAAGCTTCTTATCATTTCGGATATGGCAAGACCGGCCTCCACATCTCCTCCTACCGTGTTCAATATAACTAATACTCCTTCAACACTTGAATCATTTTCTATAGTAATCAAATGTGGTATAACATGCTCATATTTAGTTGTCTTAGTCTGAGGTGGCAAAACACCGTGTCCCTCGATTTGACCAATTATAGGAAGTATTTGAATTCTATCTCTCCCTTTAGGAATATTAGGAATACCGAATTCTTTTATGTTCTGCAGCTCTTTATTTTCTACATTATCTTTATTTTCTGGTTTTTCTTTATTATCATTATTTTCTCTTTCATCTGACATATAGCAGTCCCCTCCTCGCATAGCTTTATTCTATGCATAAAAGGGGATCAATATACATACTAATTACACTCTCCACCCAATTTAAATTCTCTATGAAGTGCATTAATAGCTTTTTCTACATCTTTACTTCCTACAAGACACCATATAGTAGTGTGTGAATCTGCGGTTTGAAGTATCTGTATATTCTCTTTAGCTAATATTTTTAATATTTTAGCCATAACACCAGGTATACCTCTCATTCCACTGCCAATTAATGAAATCTTGGTACACTCTTCTATATAAGAATACTGAAGTCCTAGATTTTCCATTATAATTTTTAGGTTTTCCATATCCTTTTCATCAATAGTAAATATCTTTTGATTAAGAAATACATTTATCAAATCTAAGCTTATTAAATTATTTGCTAGTTCATCAAATAATACATAATAATTTTCATTATTCTTATTCTTATCACATTCTACTGTAACTTGTACTCTCTTATCCATTGAAGTAATTCCATCAATAACATTACTGGAAATTTGCATAGTCTTGCCACTTATTATCGTTCCTTTGCAATTGTTAAGAGTATTTTTAATAACAAGTGGAATATTTCCCTTAGCAGCTATTTCTACAGCGCCAGGGTGAATTACCTTAGCCCCCTGATCAGCAAATTGGAAAACCTCATTATAACCAATCTCTTCAATTAGGCTTGCATCTGAAACTATTCTTGGGTCCGCTGTCATAATTCCGTCAACATCTGTATATATTTGAATTTCTTCTGCTTCCAAAGCTACTCCTATAAGTGACGCTGTAGTATCGCTTCCCCCTCTTCCTAATGTAGTTATATATCCATTTTCACTTATTCCTTGAAAACCTGCTACTACAGGTATTTTTCCAGTTCTAAGTATACCTAATAATTTTTCCGGCTCAACTCTTAAAACAGAAGCATTATTATAGTTGTCATCAGTTATGATTCCCGCTTGTCCTCCTGTTAATGGCACAGACTGTACTCCACTTTTCGCCAGTTCATCACTTGTTACTACTGTGCTTATAATTTCGCCACAACTCATAAGTAAATCTACACCTAAACTGTTCTTCTTAAATTCGTCACTTATTAAAGAAAGAAGGGTATCCGTTGCATAAGGCTGTCCTTTTCTTCCCATAGCAGACACTACTACCACAGTGGAAAAACCTTCTTCTCTTGCCTTTAATATCTTATTAACTACTAATACTCTTCTCTCATGGGTAGAAACAGAGGTTCCTCCAAACTTTTGTATTAATATTTTCATTATTTCCCCTCCATTACATTCTCTAATAGTAGTATATTAGAGATATCCACAATATGTTAACGAGATCTCTTAAGCATTTTATCTTCCGCATCAATTATTATGGTTTTTGAACCTATTTTTTTTACATATTCCCAAGGCACTTCTATAAATTCACTCTTAGCAAATAAACCAAATTTAGATTTGTTGTCATTTAAAATTAATAATTTTAAATTTCCATCCTCATCTATAACTATATCATTATTTCCTAGGCAATTAAATTTATCTCCATCATTAACATTAATTATTTCATACTTTTCCATATCACTATATAGCTTTATATTTTCGCTCATGGTTAAATACCTCCTTAACATTATGTATTTAGGCATCTTCAAATAAATAACTAGTCAGTATTCTAGTATATTTGATTTGTTATTTCTTTTCAGATGCCTTACTACTTTACATATTATGAATAATATTAAGGAGTTATTACTAGCTCAATTATACTAGCTTACTTTTTTCACTTTTAAAAGGCACTACGTCCCGTGCAAGTATATTATTTAAGAGAGGCATATCTACATTCTCTCCCACAAATGATGAATTGATTATACCATGGGCAAAAGTCTTTTGCATAACTTCATCTAATTTAGGTCTATCTATTCTATTTATCTTTTCTATAAGATCCGTAGGTGTTTTTATTTTATTTAAAAATAATACGGATTTTCCGTTATTAAACATCCTACTACTAGTGCTTTCAAGACCTAAAATATAACTTCCCTTTAGCTGTTCTTTTGCCTTTATTAATTTATCATCACTTATGCCACTCTGAACGAATTTATTTATTTGCTCTTTTATCATGTTAATTGCATCAGCTGCATATTTAGGATTCAGGCTAGTGTATATATTTACAACTCCAGTATTCATAAAAGCTGAAATATATGAGTATATTGAGTAACACAAACCTTTTTCTTCCCTTATCTTTTGAAATAGTATAGATGATGCACCACCACCAAAAACATTACTTAAAAGTAATAATGAATATAAATCTTCACTTCCTGTTTCTATACCAGGAATACCAATACTTATATGAAGCTGCTCAATGCTTTTTTTCTTAAATAAGTTATTACTTAGAATTTCCGGTTTAGAATACTTAGTTACCTTTTTATTTTTGCTATTCCAATTTCCAAAATACTTTTCTACAAGTTTTTCTATAGTTTCGGTATCAAACTTACCTGAAATTGATATAACAGAGTTTTCAGGTATATAATAGGAAGATATATATTTTAGTATCTGATCTCTAGTAAAGGATTTTACCGTATTTTCTGTTCCTAATATAGGAAGAGAAATAGCATCATCTCCCCATATAGCTGTACTATGTAAATCCGATAGTACATCTTCTGGTGAATCCTCGCTCATATTTATTTCTTCTACTACTACACCCTTCTCTTTCTCAATATCTTCTGGTAAAAACTTGCTATTAAAAAGCATATCAGATATTACATCTAAAGAAAGCTCTAAATAACAATCTAAGGCCTTTACATAAAAGCATGTAGCCTCTTTGCCAGTAAAGGCGTTTATCTGCCCGCCTACATCTTCTATGCATTCAGCTATTTGAAGTGCTGTTCTGTTTTCTGTTCCTTTAAAAAACATGTGCTCAATAAAATGAGATATTCCATTGTTAGCTTTATCTTCATTTCTTGAACCGTTTTCTACCCATAAGCCCACACTTATGGAGTTAACATACTCTATATTTTCAACAACTACTCTCAACCCATTGTCTAATTTAAATAAATTATACATTAGCGCCTCCTCAGGAATTCATATATTCATTATATTAAAATTTGAATTTCCTCTAACAATTATACAAAAATAAAAAGGCACTATTATGCCCTTCTATTTTTATTCCTCATTTGAATCTTTTTCTTCTGAGTCCTTTATAGCATCTTTTCTTGAAAGATTAACTCTGCCTTGATTATCTATTTCTGTTACTTTAACTAGTATTTCATCTCCAACAGAAACTATGTCTTCAACTTTATTTACTCTTGCAAAATCAAGTTTTGATATATGAACTAATCCTTCTTTACCTGGAAGTATTTCTACAAATGCCCCAAAAGTAGTTATCTTAGTAACTTTTCCTAGGTATATTTCTCCAACCTTAACTACTCTAGTTAAATCCTCTATAATTTTCAATGCTCTCTTAGCACATACACTGTCATCAGACATTACGAATATTTTTCCATCTTCTTTTATATCAATCTTAACACCAGTTTCTGCTATAATTTTATTTATAACTTTTCCACCAGGTCCGATTACATCTCTAATCTTATCAGGATCTATACTCATTGTATAAGTCTTTGGAGCATATTTTGATAATTCTTCTTTTGGCTTAGAAATACATACATTCATTTTTTCTAATATATGCATTCTAGCAGTTCTTGCATCTTTTAATGATGTTTTTATACATTCACTAGATAGACCATGAATCTTTGTATCAAACTGAATAGCAGTAATACCAACCTCTGTTCCTGCTACTTTAAAATCCATATCTCCAAAGAAATCTTCTATACCCTGTATATCTGTTATTACCTCTTCTTTAGTTAAATCTTCGCTTGTTATAAGTCCCATAGCAATTCCTGCTGCCGGTCTCTTTATTGGAACTCCTGCATCTAGTAATGCTAAAGTACTAGCGCATACACTTGCTTGAGAAGTTGATCCATTTGAACTTAATACTTCTGATACAAGTCTTATAGTATATGGGAATTCATCTTCATTAGGAATTAAAGGCTCTAATGCTTTTTCCGCTAAAGCTCCATGACCAATTTCCCTTCTTCCAGGTCCTCTTAAAGGTCTAACCTCTCCAACACTATAAGATGGGAAATTATAATGATGCATATATCTTTTAGATTCTTCTGAACCAAGTCCATCAAGAATTTGAACATCACCTAGAGCTCCTAATGTTGCAACTGTCATTACTTGAGTTAACCCTCTTGTAAATAATCCTGTTCCGTGTGTTCTTGGAAGGAATCCGTTATCACAACTAATAGGTCTTACTTGATCAAATGCTCTTCCATCTGGTCTTCTACCTTCATTTAAAAGCATATTCCTTACTACTTCTTTTTGCATTCCGTACACAACATCTGCTATATCTGCAGAGTTATCTGCATATTTTTCACTAAACTGCTCATCAATCTTTTCCTTTGCAGCATTCACAGCTTCATTTCTTTGATCCTTATCTGTTATGTACATAGCCTCTTTTATCATATTAAATGCAAAGTCTCTAACTTCTTTCTCTATAGCTTCATCTACTTTATGTAGCACAGGTACTTGTTTCTCTTTACCTAGTTTTGCCATAACCTCTTCTTGAAAAGCTGCTATTTTTTTACATTCTTCAAAACCAAACATTATAGCATCATACATTACATCTTCTGGTATTTCATGACCTCCGGCTTCCACCATCATTACTCTATCCTTAGTTGCACATACAGTTAAATTTAAGGTACTTTTTTCTCTTTCTGATAGTGTCGGATTTATTACAAATTTATCCTCAATTATTCCTAAAGATACAGCTGCTACAGGCACATTAAAAGGAATACTTGATAGACATAAAGCCATTGATGCACCGTTTATAGCTAATATGTCTGGTGAATTGTCCTGTTCTACAGATACTACAGTACACACGACCTGAACATCATTTCTATACCCCTTAGGAAATAGTGGTCTTAGTGGTCTATCTATCGCTCTTGCATTTAAAATCGACTTTTCGGAAGGTCTACCCTCCCTTTTTATGAATCCTCCTGGGATTTTACCTACAGCGTATAATCTTTCTTCATACTCTATGCTTAAAGGGAAAAAATCAACCCCATTCCTTGGCTTATCTGAAGCATTTGCATTAACAAGAACCACTGTTTCTCCATAGCTAATTAGCATAGCACAATTTGAAAGCATTCCTACTTTACCGTATTCAACTTTCAAAGTTCTACCACCAACAGTAGTCTCCATTATTTGACTCATAAATTAACCTCCTTTCACAGGTTTCAATATTATTATCAATATTTATCAATATTATTATACAGTTTTAATTATATATTTTAAATATTTTTTACTATAAACATTAAAACTGCATTTTTATTCCAATGAATTTTTTTAAAATAATAGAGCGGTTTTGAGCCGCTCTAAAATTATTTTCTTAAATTTAACTGCTGAATAACTGTACGATATCTTTCGATGTCTTGAGCCATTAAGTAGTTTAAAAGACCTCTTCTTTTACCAACCATCATTAAAAGACCTCTTCTTGAATGGTGGTCTTTCTTATGAATCTTTAAGTGTTCATTTAAGTGATTGATTCTTTCTGTAAGTAGTGCTATTTGCACTTCTGGTGAACCAGTATCACCTTCATGTCTTGCGTACTTTTTCATTAATTCTTCTTTCATTGCCTTTTCCATTGTATACACCTCCGATTGTTAAATCCCCTTTATCCCAAGAATTCCGTCGGCATGTCGGAATTCTTAGCATAAGGATCACGATAGTAATTATAACAAATAAAAATAATATTGTAAATTAATTTTTAAAATTAATTTCTAGCTTTTGCTTCATTGCATATATTTTATCTTTCTTTAATTGTTCAGCTAACTCATGTAGAGAATCAAACTTTTTTTCATCTCTAATTCTTTCAATAAAATATACCTTTATGTCCTTACCATATATATCTTCATTAAAATCTAAAATATGCGTTTCAATGCTTAGCTTGTTATCTTCAGTGGTAGGATTATATCCTACATCCGTTATACCTTTAAATGTTCTACCTTCATACTCAACTGCAGTATAGTAAACCCCGCCTTTAGGAATAACAAGTCTCTTATGATAGTCAAGATTCACTGTAGGAAACCCTAAAGTTCTACCAAGTTGCTTTCCTTTTATAACAGTTCCTTGAATAACAAAAGGTCTTACAAGCAACTTGTTAACCTTTTTCATGTCCCCCTCATCTACTATTATGCTTCTAATGAAGGAACTACTAACTATTTGACCTTTATATTTTACAGGTTCTATTATATTTAAAGAAAAATCATAAGCATTACTCATTTTTTTTAATAATTCTACATCTCCAAGATTTTTGTATCCAAATCTATAGTTAAAACCTACTACTAAGCCTTTTGCTTTATAATGCTTTACTAAGTTAATTACAAAATCTTCTGGGGACATTCTCATAAAGCTTTTGTTAAAATCCACCATACTTATTATATCCAATCCTGAGTTTTCTAATACTTCTAACTTAGAATTATTATCCATAATGAGCTTAGGTGATACTTCAGGATTAATGGTCATAAGTGGATGATTTCTGAAAGTGAAAACCATACTCTTAGCATTATTTTTTTCAGCCAGCTTAACAGTTTTACTGATTAAGCTCATATGCCCTATATGAAGTCCATCAAAGCTTCCAAGTGCAATATAAGTCCCATTGTCTAAATATCCTGTAAAACTATCTTCTAAAATAATCATAATTAACTACCCCTGAACTAATAATTTTGTCATTTTGAAGCCAAAATCTTTTTTTATTCCAATTCCAATGAACTCATTTTCTCCAAGATAAACCCTATATAATTTATCTATTTCCATATTACCTATTATAGCATTATCTTTAATAGTAACACCATTAAGTATAAGTTTTTCATATTTTTTATCTATTATAATTTTAGGATAACTTTCTAAAGCCATATCCATTGGAATTAAGTAGCTAGATATATTATCACTATTTAATTGTTCAAGCTCCACAGAGCTTGAAATGCTAAAACTTCCTGTTTGTGTTCTTTGCAGATTCCACATAGTTCCACCACAGTTTAGTTTTTCACCAATATCATAGCATAAACTTCTTATATATGTACCTTTTGAGCATTTAACTGTAAAGTGTACCATTGGTAATTCCATACCAAGTATGTCTATATTATATATATGTATTTTTCTAGGCTTTCTTTCTATCTCTATTCCCTGTCTTGCTAAATTATATAGCCTCTCACCATTTACCTTTAGTGCAGAATACATAGGTGGGACTTGATCTATTTCACCCTCAAAACTTTTAATTACTTTTTCAACCTCTTCATTGTATAAGTTAACCTCTGAGGTTTGAAGTACTTTTCCTTCTCTATCATATGTATCAGTAGTAATTCCAAGTTTCAACTCTACTTTATATATTTTATAATCACTCATTATGTAATCCACAAGTTTAGTAGCACGGCCTATACATATAGGTAGTACTCCTGATGCCTCGGGATCAAGAGTACCTGTATGACCTACTTTTTTTGTTTTAGCTACTTTCTTTACCACTCTTACAACATCAAATGAAGACATACCAGTGGGTTTATTAATATTTAGTATTCCATTCATATTCATCAACTCTTTTTCTTACATTTATATAGGCTATTTTCTATAATTAAATACTAGTATAATATTTTTACTTAAACCAAATTTTCAATTCATTAATTATTAGTTTCTTAGCTTCCTCTACAGTTCTATTTTCCATTTTCAGACCGGATGCTCTTATATGTCCACCACCGCCAAAGCCTTCTGCAACTTTTCTTACATCAACCTTTGATTTAGATCTTAGGCTCACTTTCACTCCATCATCCGCTTCTTTTATAAGTGCTGTAGTTTCAACAGAATTTACCTGCATACCTATGTTTATTATATCAGAAGTATCCGTTTCAGAGTCAAGTCCAAGTTCTGAAAGCATTTCTTTAGTAATAACCATTATACAAATCTCTTCGTCGATAAGTTCCATTTTTTCAATAGCTTTACCACGCAATTTTATTGTATCAAACTTTTTGTTATCAAAAACGATTCTATGAATTTCACTAAAATCAATACCTGTATTGATTAAATCGCCAGCTATTGTATGAGTAACAGAAGTTGTTCCTGAATATTTAAAAGATCCTGTATCTGTAATTAAAGATGTATAAAGACATATAGCCATGTCCTTATCTATTTTTATCCCCATAATGCGAAGCATTTGGTAAACAGTTTCTGACATGGCAGAAGCATTAGTATCTACATAATTTAAATCACCATATAAATCATTTGACATATGATGATCTATATTTATTAGAGTATACTCCTTATTATTTAAATCTAATTCAGCATTAATTCTTTTTACATCTCCACAATCTAATACTATAACACATTCAGTATTAGGTAGTATGGTAGAACTTTTTCCATCTACCATATTAGAACAAGGTAGAAACTTAAAATTCCCTGGAATCTCTTCCTTAGAAAGTATATAAGCTTCCTTTCCTATCTTTTGGAGTCCCATCATTAAGGCTAATGAACTTCCTAATGAATCTCCATCAGGTGATACATGAAAAGTAATGGCAATCTTATTACTTTCTCTTATCTTGCCTAATATATTATTCATTATCATGATGTTCTTTCTCCCTTATCTTGTGTAAAAGTTCATCAATATGCATACCCTGTTCTATTGTATTATCTATTTCTATAATAATCTCTGGAGTATATCTTAAGTTTATTCTATGTCCAATCTCTCTTCTAATGAATCCAGATGATCCCTTTAAAGCGTCTAAAGTATTTTTTTTAGATTCTTCATTTCCATAAATACTTAAATAAACTTTAGCATACCTTAAATCTTTTGTTACATCTACCTTTGTAACACTTACCATTGCGCTTATTCTAGGATCCTTTATATCATTCTGAATTATACTACTTACTTCTTTTCTCATTTCTTCATTTATTCTATTGCTTCTATATTTAGCCATAAATTCTCACCCCATATTAGTAAAAGTTATAATTATATTTTACCTCTATTATTTATTTTTAATCAGATATTTATTTTTAACCAGAATTATATGAATTGGGAATGAGAAATGGGGAATGACTGTGGTTTCATTCCCAATTTTCCATTCCCAACTACTATTATAATTCTTTCTTTTTAATTTCTTCCATAGTAAATGCTTCTATTATGTCTCCATCTTTTAAATCATTAAACTTTTCTACTGAAAGACCGCATTCATATCCAGTTGCAACTTCTTTTGCATCATCTTTAAATCTCTTTAAGGATGCAAGTTCTGATTCAAATATTACTATACCATCCCTTATAACTCTTACGCTGCTATTTCTCGTAAGTTTTCCATCTAATACATAACATCCGGCAATTGTGCCTATATTAGATATCTTATATACCTGTCTAACCTCTGCTTTTCCAAGAACTACTTCTTTGTATTCTGGTTCAAGCATACCTATCATAGCTGCTTTTATATCGTCTATAGCATTGTATATAACCCTATAAGTCTTAATATCTACAGCTTCTTTTTCTGCTATAGCAACCGCATTATCATTCGGTCTTACATTAAACCCTATAATTATAGCATTAGATGCTGCTCCTAAAGTTACATCTGTTTCTGTTATTGCACCAACCGCTCCATGTATTACTCTAACTTTGACTTCATCGTTAGATAATTTTTGAAGTGACTGCTTGATAGCTTCTATAGACCCTTGAACATCAGCTTTAACAATTATGTTCAACTCTTTTACTTTTCCTTCTTTTATCTGGCTATATAAATCCTCAAGTGAAACCTTATGTGTTGATTGCAAGTATTCAACTCTTAATTTGTCTTTTCTCTTTCCGGCCATATCTCTTGCAGTCTTTTCATCTTTTACTTCAAGGAATCTATCACCTGCTGCTGGTACTTCAGATAATCCAAGTATTTCTACTGGTATAGAAGGACCAGCTGATTTAATCTTCTTACCCTTATCATCAAACATAGCTCTGATTCTTCCGTAAGTAGATCCTACGATTATAGAATCCCCTACATTTATTGTACCATTTTGAACAAGTAATGTAGCAACAGCACCTCTGCCTTTGTCTAGCTTAGATTCTACTACAGTTCCTTTTCCATTTCTATTTGCATTTGCTTTTAATTCCAACATTTCTGCAGTTAAAATAACCATTTCAAGTAGATTATCTATACCTTCTTTTGTATGTGCTGATACTGGAACACATATTAAGTCTCCACCCCAGTCTTCGGCTACTAATCCATATTCAGTTAGTTCTTGCTTAACTTTCTCAGGATTAGCACCTGGTCTATCCATCTTGTTTATTGCTACTACCATTGGTACATTAGCTGCTTTACAGTGATTTATCGCTTCTGCAGTTTGTGGCATTATTCCATCATCTGCTGCTACAACTAAAATAACTATATCTGTTATTTGAGCACCTCTGGCTCTCATTGCTGTAAAGGCTTCATGTCCTGGAGTATCTAGAAATGTAATTTTATGTCCATTGATATTTACAGTATAAGCTCCTATGTGCTGTGTAATTCCACCTGCTTCTGTTGCAGTAACTTTAGACTTTCTTATAGCGTCCAATAATGAAGTTTTACCATGGTCAACGTGACCCATAACAGTTATAACTGGTGGTCTATTTTGTAAATTTGCTTCATCGTCATCATCATCTTCTTGATCAACGTCTTCTTCGTCAGCACTTTCTTTCTTAATCACTATAGTCTCAAATTTTTCTGCTACTTTTTGTGCAGTTTCGAAATCTATTTCCTGATTTATACCTGCCATTACACCCATAAAAATTAATTCTTTGATAACTTCTGTAGATGACTTTTCTAATTTTTCAGATAGCTCTTTAACCGTTATTGTTTCATCCATTTCAATAACTGTTTCTTCAACTCTATCTTCTTTTTCTTCTTCTATTATAGTAGATTCCTCATTTCTATTTTTATTTTTACCATTATTATTTTTGCGGTTTTTTATTGAATTTTCATCAACTAAATGTTCATATTTTTCCTTTATGTCTTCCTTAGGAGCTTCATTTTCATTCTTTTTCTCTTTTTCTTTTTCCGCAAAAAGTTCTTTTATTAACTCTGCAGCTTCTTCTTCGATTACGCTCATATGGTTTTTTACTTCCACATTGAACTCCTCTTGAAGAATTGCAATTAAATCTTTACTTGTTATTTCTAATTCTTTGGCTAACTCATAAACTCTTATTTTTGACAAAGCATTCACCCCCAAAACTAAAGTTCTTCATTTTCCTTCCATAGACAAATTAAACGTTCGCTCATTTTTTTGTCGGAAATAGCTAGAATTTTTATTTCATCTAAACCCAATACGCTGCCTAACTCTTCTTTGCTATATCCTTGTAACACAGGCACTTTATATTTATCGCTATATTTGAAAAATTTATCTGTTGTATTTTCAGATGCATTTAAAGATAGTACTATTAAATAAACAGACCTTCTTTTTATTGCATCCTCACATTTATTATATCCTTCCAAGAGCTTTCCTGCACGTTTAGTTAAGCCTAAAAATTGAAGAAATTTATTTTTCATTTTCTATTTCTTCCTTTAATCGGCTATAAATCTCGTCACTTATCTGAGCCTCTAAATTTCTTTGAAGTCTTTTTGCCTTAAAGGCTTTTTCTAGACATTCAATATTTTTGCAAACATAAGCGCCTCTTCCATTCTTCTTTCCAGTTAAATCCACTGAAATGTCACCCTCTGTACCTTTTACTACTCTTATAAGTTCCTTTTTAGGCTTCATCTCCATGCATCCCGTGCACATTCTCTGTGGTACTTTTTTTACCTTCATTTAAACACCACCTCATCTAAAATTAGATGTTTTCTTCAGATATTAATTCAGTATTATCTCCAGCCTGTGACCTACTTTTAATATCAATTTTCCAACCTGTGAGTTTAGCAGCTAATCTTACATTTTGGCCTTCTTTTCCTATAGCTAGTGATAACTGATTGTCATCTACTACAACCTGAGCGAATTTGTTTTCTTCGTCTAATGTTACGTCTATTACTTTAGCAGGACTTAGGGCATTTGCTATATATTCTTCGGGAAGTTTACTCCATTTAATAATATCTATTTTTTCATTTTTAAGCTCATTTACTATATTTTGTACTCTTACTCCTTTTGGCCCTACACATGCTCCCATTGGATCTACATTTTCATCATTAGAAGCTACTGAAATTTTGGTTCTAAACCCTGCTTCTCTAGCTATGGACTTAATTTCAACAGTACCATCAAATATTTCAGGTACTTCAAGCTCAAATAGTCTCTTTATAAGGCCAGGATGAGTTCTTGAAATTACAATTTGAGCACCTTTAGTTGTGTTTTTCACTTCCACTATATAAAGCTTTATCTTATCATTAAAATTATACTTTTCTCCAGGCATTTGCTCATTTGGACCAAGTACAGCCTCAGTTTTACCCAAATCTACAAGTACGTTATTTTTATCCTTTCGAATAACTGTCCCTGTTATTATATCATCTTCTTTTTCAGCAAAATCGCTATAGATAATTCTTCTTTCTTCTTCCTTTATTCTTTGAATAACAACTTGTTTTGCTGCTTGTGCTGCAACTCTTCCAAACTTTTTAGGAGTTACTTCTATACTAACAACATCTTCAATGTCATAGTTAGGATCTATTTCTTTAGCTTCTTCTAAAGTTATTTCATTTATTTCATCATAAACTTCATCTACAACTTTTTTCTGGGAGTAAACGTGAATTTCTCCATTTGCTCTATTCATTGTAACCTTAACATTTGGATTGCTTGCTCCGTAATTAGCGTAATTTTTCTTATAAGCTGCAACTAATGCATCTTCTATTGTTGTAAATAGTAAGTCTTCGCTAATTCCTTTTTCCTTAACTATTTCTTTTAAGGCTTCTATAAATTCCTGATTCATTTCCTATTATACCCTCCCTTAAAGTTCGCCTCTCAAATTCACGCTCGAAACTTTACTCCTTGGAATAGAAACTTCGTGCCCTTCACTATTAATCTTTAATTCTTCAGAGTTAAAGGCGATTAGCTCTCCTTCATACTTCTTCTTTCCATCTAGTAATCCAGATATTTTAACTAAAACCTTTGACCCAATGTATTTCTGTAAATGTTTATCTGTACAAAGTATTCTATCTATTCCTGGTGAGGAAACTTCTAAGTAATATGCTTCTACTATTGGATCTTTTACATCAAGCATTTCACTTACCGCTCTACTAACTTTTTCACAATCTTCTAGTGATATACCACCTGTTTCCTTATCTATGTATATTCTTAGGTAGTTTTCATTTCCCTCTTTTACAAATTCTAAGTGATATAATTCATAGTTTAATCCTGATACTATAGGTTCTATTAAAGTTACAAGTTTATCTATTAAAGCATTTTTACTCATCATAATCCCTCCTTATGTATATATTCTGCAATTTTAAATAAAAAATGACCGTTTATAAGAATATAGCATAAAATATTAGACTAATTTAAAAACGCAACTTTCGCTGCGTTTTTTGCAAATAGAAAGAGCGGGTCCAAACCCACTCCTCCCTGTTAAACAAACTAATGTAGATTTACTACACTTATTCTAGCATACTACATTAGTTATTTCAAGAAAAAGTTAGCATTGTTTAAAAGTCAAGATTAAATAACGAAAGTTGATTAGTATCTGTTAAAAGCCCTTTATCCTTCTGAGTAACATTATTCCCCATAGCGTAAAGTTCATCCATTTTTTCTATCTTGGAGGCTTTCACTATATTCTTAGCTATTATAACAACTTCTTTTGGATAAAGATCATTTATAGTACCTATTTTACATATTTTTAATTTGATTAATTAATTCTTCAACTAAATCTTCTTCCCTTACCTTCTTAACTATTTCACCTTTTTTAAAGATAAGGCCTTCACCATTTCCACCTGCTATACCAATGTCTGCTTCTCTAGCTTCTCCAGGTCCGTTTACCACGCATCCCATTACTGCAACCTTTAAATTTTTATTGTAGTTTGCAAGTCTTTTTTCAACTGTCTCTGCTATTTTTATCAAATCAATCTGAGTTCTTCCACATGTAGGACAAGATATAAATTCAATTCCTTCATTCAGATAACCAACAGATTTCAATATTTCCCTGCCAACTCTTACTTCTTCAATTGGATTCCCAGTTAATGATACCCTTATAGTGTCCCCAATGCCTTCAGTTAGAAGAGTTCCTATCCCAATGCTAGATTTAATAGTTCCTCTCCAAAGAGTTCCTGCTTCTGTAACACCTAAGTGAAGAGGATAGTTTGTTTTTTGTGATATAATTCTATAAGCTTCTATCATTTGTACTACATTCGAAGATTTTATAGATATAGCTATATCTTCAAAGTTTACAGCTTCTAGAATCCTAGTATGTTCTAATGCACTTTCTACTAAAGCTTCCGGACACATTTTTCCATATTTTTCTAATATATCCTTTTGTAGTGATCCAGAGTTAACCCCTATTCTTATAGGTATTCCCTTATCTTTAGCAGCTTTTGCTACTTCGTTCACTCTTTGAATACTCCCAATATTTCCTGGATTTATTCTGAGAGCTGCTACTCCATTCTCTATAGATTTAAGTGCTAGTCTATAGTCAAAATGAATATCCGCCACCAACGGAATGCTTATATATTTTACTATTTCTTTTAATGCATTACAAGCTTCCATATCCGGTACTGCACACCTTATTATATCACAACCAGCTTCCTCTAGCTGATTTATTTGTCTTACAGTTGCTTGAACATTTCTAGTATCTGTATTAGTCATAGATTGGACAGTTATGTTTGCATCTCCGCCAACATATGTATTTCCTAATTTTATTTTTTTAGTCTTAATTCTATCCATTGTATCAACTCCTTACGAAAATTGGGAATGGAAAATTCTAACCTAATCTCCATTCCCAATCGATTGTCACAAAACTATTAAACATTTTTTAATTCTATACTAAATCTTAATAGGATACAATATATCTTTAATTGTTACTAGAACCATTAATGTCATTAAAATAGCAAATCCTACATAGTTTATAACTCCAACTTTATTGTCATCCACTTTTTTACCTGTAATAAGTTCAAATAAAAACAATAATATATACCCTCCATCTAAAGCTGGAAAAGGAATAATATTAAATATTGCAAGTTGAATACTTATATATGCTGCAAAGGCAGTAAGACTCAAAATTCCTGCTTTAGCTGCTGCTCCAGAGAACTTTATTATAGTTAAAGGTCCTCCAACATCATTAACAGAAGCCTTTCCCTTAAATATAGTTTTAAAGAAGCTAAAAGTTTGTTTAATTAGTGAGTTCGTCTCAATAAAACCATATGATATTGATTGAGACATTGTAGGTTTTTCAACGGAAGTTGGATAAACTCCAACTACATATCTCTTTTGTTCAGGATCTTTTACCGGAACAACTTTTGTAGTATTAGTTTGATTGTTACGAATATAGGTTATATCCAAAGGATCTCCATTAGCAGTGTACACAACTGTTACAAAATCCTCCCAAGTTGAAATTTTAGAATTATTAACTTTTATTATTTTATCACCAGCCTTTATTCCCATTACATCTGCAGGTTGATTAGGTACTACTTTTTCAACCACAGGTGATAAATACCCTCTCATACTTGCTATGATTGCAAAAAGAACTATACCTAGAATAAAATTCATTATAGGTCCTGCCATAACAATACTTAATTTACGTAATGGACTTTTGTTATTGAAAGCTCTCGGATCACTACTTTCACCTTCATCACCAAGCATTTTTACATATCCACCTATAGGCAATAGCTTAATAGAGTACGTAGTTTCCTTTCCTTTTATTCCAAAAAGCTTTGGACCCATACCTATAGCAAATTCCTCTACTTTTACTCCATTAAGTTTTGCTAGTGTAAAATGTCCAAGTTCATGGATTATAATTAAAACACCAAAGGCAATAATCGCCATTATAATATACAAATAGTATTCCTCCTAACTGTATTTAAAGTTATTTATGTTTTTTAATAAACCTCTTTAAATTATCCTTAATTTCCAAATCTATCTCTAACATACTTTTTGACTTTAGCATCAACTTCCAATACATCTTCTAAAATATACTTCTGTTGAACATCAAATTTATTCATGCATTCCTCTAATATATTTCCTATTTCTAAAAATTTAATTCTTCTATTTAAAAATAATGCTACTGCAGCTTCATTAGCAGCATTTAATATAGCTGGCATTGTTCCACCAACTTTTCCCGCTTCATAAGAAAGCTTAAGAGCTTTAAAAGTATCCATATCAGGCTTTTCAAATGTTAAATCTTCCATATCATAAAAATTCAATTTATTTGCCACAGCGTCGCCTCTATTAGGATATTTAAGTGCATATTGTATAGGAAGTTTCATATCTGTACTTCCTAACTGAGCTATAATACTGCCATCCTTATATTCAACCATAGAATGTATTATACTTTGAGGATGAACTACCACTTGGATATTATCATAATTTACATCAAATAGCCAATGTGCCTCTATAACCTCAAGTCCTTTATTCATAAGTGTAGCAGAATCAATAGATATTTTTTTCCCCATATTCCATCTAGGGTGTTTTAATGCTTCATCAACTGTAACATCTAAAAGTTCTTCCTTTTTCTTACCTCTGAAAGGTCCACCTGAAGCTGTAAGTAATATCTTATTTATGTCTGATTTTTCATTTCCTTGTAGACACTGAAAAATAGCACCATGTTCTGAATCTACAGGTAATATTTTCACATTATGTTTTTTAGCTTCAGAAATAACTAATTCTCCTCCTACTACTAATGTTTCCTTGTTTGCTAAAGCAATATCTTTTCCTGCTTGAATAGCCTTTAGAGTAGGTACCAATCCTATCATTCCAACTATGGAAGTTACAACTATATCTACCTCCTGTAAGCTTACTATACTATTTAAACCTTCCATCCCAAATAATACTTTAGTTTTTAAATTATTATCTAGGCAATATTCTCTTACTTCTTTATAAGCTTTTTCCTCTGTTAGTACTGCATAGAGTGGTACAAATTCATTAATTATGTCAATAATTTTATTAGAACTATTATTAGCTGAAACAGCCACTAGCTCGAAGTTTTCTTGTTCCTTTCTTATTACTTCAAGGGTCTGGGTTCCTATGGAACCTGTTGCACCAATTATTGTAAGTTTTTTCATTCTAACATCTCCTAATTCTAGTTTCACTTCATCTTTAACTAATGCACTTTTTGCTTTGGAATGAAATTTTTAACAAGATTAACTATAGCATATTTATCTGATAAAATAAAGTAAAGAGCCTTATTACATAGTTTATTATTAACATTCTTATTAAATGTGCATAAAATATAATTATAAGCAATTTTACGGAGATTATCATATCATGAACTTATTTAGACAAAATGGATACCTTAGAAATATCGCTGTAAACTATGCCACAAAATATGCCCTCAAACCAAATAATTCTTACAGATATTTTCCTCTCATCAATGATCGCAGTGGGGATTGTGCTAATTTTATTTCTCAATGTTTAAAGGCCGGTGGGGCACCCATGAATTATAGCAGTAAAAACCCTTGGTGGTATAAACATAACTCCACCAATGTAAAAAATGATACCTGGTCTATTTCTTGGACAGTAGCACATTCACTTTATTGGTACTTAAAAATAAATCAAGAGTCAAAACTTTATGGTGCTAAGGGGTTAGAAGTCCGGGATGTTTCTCAACTCCAACTAGGAGATATTATCTTTTTCGAAGATAACAAGGGTGCTATATTTCACTCAGCAATCGTGACATCTTTTTTATATAATGAACCTTTAATATCTCATCACTCCTTTGAAGCTTTAAACATACCATATCAAGCATCTTGGCCCGCATCAAAGTTACACTTTTTAAAAATAAGCATTTAAACATCATAGTTATAATCTCTATTAAAAATATACTATTTTGCCGTCATATTTTCTAATATTAGGATATATACTATATAAAAATAGAGGGTTCAGATTAATTTAAAACTAATCTAAATCCTCTATATTCTAATCTTTAAGTAAATTCTTAAATTCCAACTATAAATGTCAAATAGTAATATACCACTACTGAAGCGAAAAGTATACTATCAAACCGATCTAAAATTCCTCCATGCCCTGGAATTAAATTACTATAATCTTTAACTCCAACATATCTTTTTATCGACGATGCTGCAAGATCTCCAAATTGACAAAATCCTCCACAAACTATACCTATTATGACAAAGTGATATACTGGTATTGCCACACCCTTAGAATAAATTATAAATCCAAATATACCACAAGCTATAGCGCTACCTAGTATTCCTCCAATAGAACCTTCAACAGTCTTTTTAGGACTTACTTTAGGACATAACTTTTTTTTACCAAAGGCTCTACCTGCATAATAAGCGGCAGTATCACAAAGCCATGAAGAAATAAATATTAGCCAGACTAAATAATTCCCGTTAATTTTAGTGTTGACTAGAACTATAAAACTAAAAAATATGGCCACATATAAAAATACTAATATCGTTGTTGAGATATCTATAAAGTTATACTTTATGTCCAAAACAGGAATGCACATAAGAACGAAAACTGTAATTATTAAAATAAAAAATACTAGCTTATAATTAATATCCTTACCCAACGTTATATAATATATAACACATAATAAATATCCTACTGAACTTATGGCATTAACATTTTTCTGCTTTATTACTTTATAAAATTCATACATTCCCAATAAAGACAATATCATAACTCCATATTTTAAGTATATACCACCTAAAAATAAAAATATAAGAAATGGAGCTAATATTACTGCCCCTATATATCTACTATATCCACTGTTCATTTTATCATCTCCTAAGCTGAGATTTTCAAGACTTAGTTATGTACCTTTAACTTTTTTGACATCTGTAAATTTAAAACATTATTTAGGCATCTGAAATATACTAGTATGCTGACTAGCTATTTTTTTGAAGATGCCTTAACTCCTCCGAATCGTCTGTCTCTATTTTGGTAATCATAAATAGCTTTATGTAAATTTTCTTTTTTAAAATCCGGCCATTTTATATTAGAATACCAAAATTCAGAATAAGCACATTGCCATAAGAGAAAATTACTAAGTCTTTGTTCTCCACTAGGCCTTATTATTAAATCAGGATCAGGCATACCTTTTGTATCTAAATAATTTGATATAGTATTGTCATTTATATCGTTTTCACTTATTTTCCCTTTTATAATATCTTCATGCATTAATTTAAACGCACGAATTATTTCATTTCTTCCGCCATAGTTTAGAGCTAAATTTAAAACCAGCCCTGTATTATTTTTTGTATTTTCGTAAGCATCTATTAACTCACGTTGACATACCTGAGGTAACCTTGATATATCCCCAATATGATTTATAACAACATTATTTGTATCTAATTCACGAAACTCATTTTTCAAGTATTCTATTAGTAGATTCATTAAGGCACTAACTTCATCTTTAGGTCTTATCCAATTCTCTGTGGAAAATGCATATAGAGTTAAATATTTAACTCCAATATTGTTGCATTCTTTTACTATTTCTCTTATAGCTTCAACTCCAGCTTTATGTCCTATTGTCCTTGGAAGCTTTCTTTCCCTTGCCCATCTGCCATTACCGTCCATTATAATAGCTATATGTTTTGGTATACTGGTTAAGTCGATATTTACTTCATCAGTATCATTTTTATTATTTTTCTTTAAATTAAAAAGATTTAACATATGCCATTCTCCATTCATAATTATAATGAAATTTTGTTTGTTAACAAAAACCTGCGAATTCGCAGGTTTAAAACAACTTATATTATATTGACATAATTTCTTTTTCTTTATCTTCAACCATTTTATCTATTTCTTTAATGAAATTATCAGTTCTCTTCTGAATATCATCTTCAGCTTTCTTAATTTCATCTTCTGATAACTCACTATCTTTCTTTAAGGATTTTATTTTGTCATTACAATCTCTTCTTATTCCTCTTATCGCAACCTTAGAATCTTCTCCAGCTTTCTTTACATTTTTCACTATATTCTTTCTAGTCTCTTCTGTAAGTTCAGGTATAATAAGTCTTATTAGTTCTCCGTCACTTGATGGGTTAATTCCAAGATCTGATTTAAGTATAGCCTTTTCAATAGCTTTAAATGAACTTTTATCCCAAGGCTGAATAGCTATTATTCTTGGCTCTGGAATTGATATGTTTGCTAATTGATTAAGTGGGGTCATAGCTCCATAATATTCCGCTTCTATCCTATCTAACATAGCTGGATTAGCTCTTCCAGCCTTCATAGAAGCTAACTCTCTTTTTAGAACTGCAATTGTTTTGCTCATTTTTTCATCTGCAATTTTTAAAACATCTTTAATCATAGAAAATGCCTCCTTATCTTTTATTCCTTACAAACTAATGTACCAATTTTTTCTCCCAAAACTGCTTTTCTTATGTTTTCTGGATTATCTAAACCAAATACTAAAATAGGTATGCTATTATCCATACACAATGATGTTGCAGTAGAATCCATTACCTGTAATCCCTTTTCAAGCACTTCAATATAATTTAGTCTATCAAACTTTTTAGCATCATCATATTTATGAGGATCTTTATCATATACTCCATCAACTTTTTTTGCTAGAAGTATAACATCCGCTTCTATTTCAGCAGCTCTTAATGCTGCTGTAGTATCCGTTGAAAAATATGGGTTTCCTGTACCTGCTGAGAAAATAACAACTCTATTTTTTTCTAAATGTCTCATTGCTCTTCTTCTTATAAAGGGCTCTGCAACTTCTTTCATTTCTATAGCAGTTTGAACCCTAGTATTTACTCCAATGTTCTCTAATGAATCTTGAAGAGCTAAACCATTTATACATGTAGCAAGCATTCCCATATAGTCAGCAGTAGTTCTATCCATTCCTTCTCCACTTCTGCCTCTCCAAATATTGCCACCGCCTACAACAGCTCCTACTTCTACTCCCATATCCACTAATACCTTGATTTCTTGTGCTATTCTATTAGTAACATCAAAATCTATACCATATCCTTTTTCTCCAGCCAAAGCCTCGCCTGAAAGTTTTAGCATAACTCTCTTGTATTTAGCATTATACATATATTATACCTCCAAATTATCAAAAATTATATACATATTATAAGGTTTATCCGATGACTACCTGCTCTAATACTCCCATATAATTCAAGTTTCACTTCATACTTCAAAAAAAGAGAACACGCAGTGTTCTCTTTTCAGTTACTATTTACCCTGTATCTGCTTTTGAACTTCTTCAGCAAAGTTCTCTTCTTTTTTCTCAATTCCTTCACCTTTTTCAAATCTTACAAAAGTAGCTACTGTTATTGGTGCACCCACTTCTTTTGATTTTTCTTGAAGGTATTTTTCTATAGTTAAATCAGAATTTTTTACCCAAACCTGTTCAACTAAACAATTTTCCTTATAGTACTTCTGAATTCTTCCAACAACCATTTTTTCAACGATTTTTTCTGGTTTTCCTTCATTTAATGCTTGAACTCTATAAATTTCTTTTTCTTTTTCTAATGCTTCATTATCTACAGCATCTCTATTTAAGAATAATGGATTAGTTGCAGCAACTTGCATAGCTACATCTTTAGCTACTACGCCTAAAACGTCACTATCTTTTTCACATTCAACCTTTACAAGAACACCTATTCTTCCACCACCATGAATATAGCTTGCTATTGTTCCATGTTCAACAGCAAGTTTCTTAAATCTTCTTACTGCCATGTTTTCACCAATTTTTGCTATTAATTCATTTACTGTTTCTTGAATAGTCTTGCCTTCACCAGCTATGTATTTTTCTTCAACTAATTCTTCTATAGTACTAGCATTTGTACTTGCTGATTGTTTTGCAACATTATTAGCAAACGCAACAAAATCTTCATTAACTGCTACGAAGTCAGTTTCGCAGTTAACTTCTACTATTGAAGCAGTTTTCCCATCTTCTGAAATATATGTTTTAACTAAGCCTTCAGCTGCTATTCTTCCAGCTTTTTTAGCTGCAGCTGCTAAACCTTTTTCTCTCAATATCTCTACAGCCTTTTCTGAATCTCCATTAGATTCACTTAAAGCTTTTTTGCAGTCCATCATGCCTGCTCCAGTTCTTTCTCTTAACTCTTTTACCATCTGTGCAGTTATCATAGTAGATTCCTCCTAATTTCAACTTAATTTAAGAGGTAAATAAAGAAATCTACTTTCTTTATTTACCCCAGCAAATTATTCAGCTAATTGTTCGCCTTGTCTTCCTTCTATTATAGCATCAGCCATCTTAGCTGTTATTAATTTTACAGCTCTTATTGCATCATCATTTCCAGGAATAACGAAATCAACTTCATCTGGATCACAGTTTGTATCAACTATAGCTACAACTGGTATTCCTAGAATTTTAGCTTCTGATATAGCATTTTTTTCTTTTCTTGGGTCAACAACAAATAATGCTCCTACGTTGCCTGAGTTCATTTCTTTAATTCCGCCTAAGTTTCTCTCTAATTTTTCTTGTTCATTCTTAAGCTTTATAACTTCTTTCTTTGGAAGAACTTCGAAAGTTCCGTCTTCTTCCATTTTTTCTAATTCTTCTAATTTGTTTATTCTTTTCTTGATTGTTGTGAAGTTAGTCATCATACCACCAAGCCATCTATTGTTAACAAAGTGCATACCGCATCTTATAGCTTCTTCTTTGATTGCTTCTTGAGCTTGCTTCTTAGTTCCAACGAAAAGAACATCTTTTCCTTCTTCTGAAACACTCCTAATGAAATTATAAGCGTCTTCTACTTTTTTAACTGTTTTTTGTAAATCGATTATGTAGATTCCGTTTCTTTCTGTGAATATGTATGGAGCCATCTTAGGGTTCCATCTTCTTGTTTGATGTCCAAAGTGAACACCTGCTTCTAATAATTGTTTCATTGAAATAACTGACATAATATTTTTCCCTCCTAGGTTTTTCCTCCATTACCGTCATATTCATAAAATACCTTTTAGGCACCGTTTTACGAATTGGGTAATGTGCGTATTTTCTTACCTTAAGTAGTATATCACAAGCATTAAAGCTATTCAACAATATTTTTTAAAATTACATGGGTAAATTTGAACTATTATATGGAAAATTCCACATAATAATTATTTTTATATACAATTATTATTACCATTTTAGTAATATTTATGTATTTTCCAAATAAATTAATTTAGTCATATAAAAAAAACAAAGGCTTAGATTAAATATTAACTTAATCTAAACCTTTATTTTATTATTCATACTACTTTATTTTTTTTAACTCATCTAATAACTTTTCATTAAGTATTCTTATATGAGTACCCTTCATACCTAAAGATCTAGATTCAATGACACCTGCACTCTCAAATTTTCTTAATGCGTTTACTATTACAGATCTTGTAATTCCAACTTTGTCAGCTATCTTAGATGCTACAAGTAAACCTTCAGTTCCATCTAACTCATTGAAAATATGCTCTACAGCTTCTAATTCTGAATAAGAAAGAGTTCCTATAGCAAGTTGAACTACAGCCTTCTTTCTTGCTTCATCTTCTATTTCATCCTGTTTGGATCTTAATATTTCTAATCCAATTATTGTAGCACTATATTCAGATATTACTAAATCCTCATCTGTAAAAGGTTCATCAAATCTTGCAAGCAGTAAAGTTCCTAATCTTTCTCTATTACCAATTATAGGAACAATAGTTGTTAGCTTGTTTGGAATTCCACATTTTTTCTCCTCTTCAAATACACAAATGCCTTGACTTGTTAAACTTGAAAGAGTTTCATGGACATTTAATAACTTGCTATTGTAATGTTCTGGGAATCTCATTTCATTTATAACTTTTTCTTTAACTATATCGCATTCAAAGCCTGCTGAAAAATTATAGCCTAGTATTTTGCCTTTTCTGCTTATAATATAAACATTACATGTTAATACATCACTTAATAAGTTACATATATCATCAAAAACTACTGGCTCTGCTCCTGTTTTTTGTAGTATTTTATTTAACATTCTTGTTTTATTTAACAATGATGTCATTTGTACCCCACCTCACTATTTATTTATAGTCTAAATAACTTCTATTTTATATTTTTATTTGTGTCTATAGCCTATATCAAGAGTATCCGTAGCAAATATCACTAGTATCTACTAAACAACATCATCACACTGATAATTTAGACTTTTTAAAATATTTAGAATTATTTCCTGTTCTTTAACTATAATAACATAATACATATTACATTTCAACATCATCTTTATAAAATTCGACATATTAATTATTTTTTTTTATTTTTTTGAAAAAATTATTTATTTCCTTCAATTTTCACTGTCTCTATATTTACATTTTATTCCTTATTGTCATTTCCTTCTTCTTCATTTTTAGCAGGACTATTTTCTATATGCTTACACTCATCATTAGTGCACTGTAAATAGTTACCTTTTGATTTACTAAACTTTTTCACCATATAACTATTACAAGAAGGACATCTTTCCTCCACTGGTTCAAACCAACTTACAAAATCACACTCTGGATAGTTACTGCATCCATAAAACTTTCTTCCCTTTTTACTCTTTTTTATTAAAACTTTCCCTCCACATTTTGGACATTTTACGTCTAATTCCTCTACTATAGGTTTAGTATTTTTGCAATCCGGATATCCAGGGCATGCGAGAAAATCGCCAAATCTTCCTTGTTTTATAACCATATTTCTTCCACATTTATCACAGAGAATATCTGTAACCTTGTCTTCAATTGTAATTTTAGCAATTTCTTTCTCAGCTATATCTATAGCTTCTCTTAAAGGCATGAAAAACTGATCTACTACCTTATTCCAGTTTTCTTTACCTTCTTCTACATTATCCAACTTGTGTTCCATATCAGCAGTGAATTCAACATCTACTATCTGTTTAAAATATTCACTGACAATATTATTAACAATATCTCCAAGTTCTGTTGGCTTTAACGTTTTTTTCTCCCTTTCTACATATTTTCTATCTAATAATGTAGATATTATAGGGGCATACGTACTCGGTCTTCCTATTCCGTTTTCTTCAAGTGTTTTTACAAGAGTAGCTTCTGAAAATCTAGCTGGAGGTTGGGTAAAATGCTGTTTTCCATCTATAGATTTTTTTATAAGCTTTTCACTATCTTCTAATTTAGGTAAATTGATATCTTCTTTTTCTTCATCAGTAGCATATTCATAAACTTTCATGAATCCGTCAAATTTTACTATAGACCCACTTGCCTTTAGTCCATATTCCCCATTAACAATATCCACTGATGTAGCATCCACTATACAGGATGACATTTGACTACCTACAAATCTATTCCAAATTAGAGTATACAACTTGTATTGTTCGTCCTTTAAATTCTCTTTTGCAATCTCTGGTGTTATCTCAACGTTCGTTGGTCTAATTGCTTCATGGGCATCCTGTATATTCTTCTTGCCTTTAAAGTTTCTAAATTCCTTTGGAATATACTCCTCACCAAATTTATTTGATACAAAACTTCTACAGGATACCTGTGCTTCTTCAGCTATTCTCACTGAGTCTGTTCTCATGTATGTTATAAGACCTACAGTGCCATGTCCTTTAATGTCTATCCCCTCATACAATTGCTGACATATTGACATTGTTCTTTTAGTTGCAAAATTCAGTTTTTTATATGCATCTTGCTGCAATGTACTTGTTGTAAAAGGTGGCAAAGGATTTTTATTTTTAGAGGTTTTTTTTATTTTTTTTACTATAAACTCTTCACTTTCTAAATCCTTAATAATTTTATCTACTTCTTCTTTATTATTTATCTCTAATTTCTTTTTCTTTAAAGTTGTTAACCTAACAATAAATGATTTCTTATCATTTATCTTATTTAGAGCACATTCTACTGTCCAGTATTCTTTTGGTGTAAAACTTACTATTTCTTTTTCTCTATCACTTATAAGCCTAAGTGATACAGACTGAACTCTACCTGCACTCAATCCCCATTTAACTTTACTCCATAATATTGGACTTATTTTATAACCAACTAATCTATCTAAAATTCTTCTAGCTTGCTGTGCATCAACTACATTTATATTTATTTCTCTTGGAGATTTAATTGCATTTTTAATAGCATTCTTAGTAATTTCATGAAACTCTATTCTACATTTTTCACCTTCAGCTATCTTAAGAACATGTGCTAAATGCCATGAAATTGCCTCTCCTTCTCTATCAGGGTCGGTTGCGAGATATATTTTTTCACTTTTTTTTGCTTCTTTTTTTAATTTATCTAGTAATTCGCCTTTTCCTCTTATAGTTATATATTTAGGATTATATTCATTATCTATATCAACTCCCAATTGACTTTTGGGAAGATCTCTAACATGCCCCATAGACGCTTCTACCACATAATTTTTTCCTAAATATTTCCCTATGGTTTTGGCCTTTGCCGGTGATTCTACTATAACCAATTTTTGTCCCATTTTATACCCCAGTAAACTCCTATCGTCACCAGAGTTTTACACCCCCTTGTTTAAAAACTATTTATATTAGTACTTATTTTCTATATATTTACTAAATACTATTCTTCATTTAAATAAATATACCTTATTTTATTAGATTAGCATAGCTATATTGTACTTTCCACTTTTACATAATAGTTACCTGAGATACATATTACTACATTTTCAAGCTGCAATTCAAATAATAACTCATATAATCGTTTTATGTCAATATTAGTTCTTGCAAATATATCATCTATATGTACTGGAATATCACTAATAATATCACAAATTTTCTTTTTTATACCCTCTAATTTATTTATATTCGTTTCACTATTAGTTCTATATGGAATACCTAAAAATACAAATAAATCTTCAAAATCAGTAAAAGGATATGCACCATCTCTTATCAATTTATTTGTTCCTTTACTCTCATTAGAAAAAATCGAACCAGGTAGTGCAACCACTTCTTTGCCTTGTTCAATAGCTAAATTTGCAGTAATAAGCGAACCACTTCTTTCACCTGCTTCAACAACAATTACAGTATTACTCAAACCGCTTATAATTCTATTTCTTATCGGAAAATTATAGTTGTATGGTTTGGTTCCTGGTAAAAACTCTGATATTATGCAACCACTTCTTAGAATCATATCGTATACTCTCTTATTCTCTTTAGGGTATACCACATCAATACCAGATCCTAATATTGCACAAGTATATCCTCCATTTTCTAAACAAGATTTATGTGCACAAGTATCTATGCCTCTAGCCATACCACTAATTATATTTATATTATTTGTACAAAGTTCTTTACTTATTAAATTCGCAGAGTTTTTACCATAAATACTGCAATCTCTAGATCCTATAATTGCAACATTATAGTTTTCATTAAGCTTATTTATATTTCCTTTATAAAATAATATGCACGGTGAATACTCATAATTTTTTAACTCTTTAGGGTATGTATCTTCATTAAAAGTTACGGTTTCAATGCCTTGGTCTAATGTTTTTTTCAGTAAACTTTCAAATTCTATTTTATCCCATGCTTTTTTTAGGCAAAACTTTATTTTTTTATCATCATAATCTAATAATAATCCTTTATCAATATTGAAACCGTAACTCCATATATCTTCTGTATTATTAAACTTCTTCATCAATTCAATCTTTATTCTAGTAGACAATTTTACTGAACAAAACCATAAATCAAATATATTCATCTTTTTTCTCCTTAAAAAAATTATTAAATAAAATTATGAGAACATCCATAAGTTTGTGTAAATTAATGTAGATATATTTTTTTATTATATAATTTCTTCATTTAAAAATCTTCTATACTGTAATGCTTCAATAATATCGCTTTCTTCTATAATTTCTCTTTCATTTAAATCAGCTATTGTTCTTGCTACTTTTAGTATTCTACTATATGCCCTAGTACTTAGACTGTATCTATTATAAATTTTTTCTATGATTTTATTGCTTTTATTATTCAATTTGCAGTATTTCTTTATAAGCCTTCCATCCATCTGAGCATTAGAATATATCTGTTCTTTTTCGAATCTATTTTTTTGTATTTCCCTAGCTTTTTCTACTCTTTTCCTAATATTTTTTGAAGATTCTCCCTTAGTTTTACATTGAAGTTCTTTAAAGGATAATGAATTTACAAAAGTAAATAAATCTATTCGATCTAATAATGGCCCTGATAACTTTCCTATATAACGCTTTCTTTCATAGTCACTGCAAGTACATTGTTTTGATGAGCCATAATAACCGCAAGGACAAGGATTTGTAGCAATAATAGCCATAAAATTAGATGGGTATGTTACAGTGCCAGAGGTTCTACAGATTTTTATAACTCTATCTTCCAAAGGTTGTCTTAAAACCTCTAAAACATTCTTTTTAAACTCCAAAACCTCATCTAAAAATAAAACTCCATTATGTGCTAATGATACTTCCCCTGGCACTAAATTACTTCCACCACCGATAAGTGCTATGCTGGTTGTCATATGATGAGGAGTTCTAAAGGGTCTGTCTTGCATTAATCCTTTTGTTCCATCTAAATTGCCAGACACACTATAAATTTTAGTAACCTCAAGCCCTTCTTCATAACTTAATGACGGTAGTATAGTAGGCACACGTTGAGCTATCATAGTTTTTCCTGATCCTGGAGGGCCAATCATAAGAAGGTTATGATTGCCTGCTGCTGCTACTTCTACTGCTCTCTTACAACTTTCCTGTCCTAATATGTCTTCAAAATCTAGCCTGCCTTCAATTTGATTTTTTTGTTCTTTATATTCGTATGGCATTAAATCTCTATATTTTATATATTCCACTACTTGTTTTAAATTTTCAAAAGGATACACATTAGTTTCTTTAACTACAGAACATTCTTCCGCATTATACTGGGGCAAAATGTAATTATTAATATTATTCTTTATACCCTCAATAGCAATAGGTAGTACTCCTCTAACTCTTTTCAGTTCTCCTGATAGAGATAACTCCCCCATAATTAAGAATTTCTCTGCATCCTCAAATAATATCTGTTCTGTAGCAATTAAAATGCCAATAGCTATTGGCAAATCAAATAATGCCCCTACTTTTTTTATGTCTGCAGGAGCAAGGTTAATAACTATTTTACTTACCGGAAAATCAAATCCTGAATTTACTATCGCAGCTCTTACTCTTTCTTTAGACTCTTTAACAGAAGTATCTGGAAGTCCAACTATATTGAAACAAGGAAGTCCTCTTCCAATATCAACTTCTACAGAAACAAGGAAGTCCTCTTCCAATATCAACTTCTACAGAAACAAGTGCTCCATCAATACCAGTAAAAGCAGCAGTTGTAATTTTAACTGCCATAATATCACCTCTGCTTAAGTCTTGACAGTTACATATATTTATATACTTTAGCATTATTCAGAAAAGATTTCTATATTAATATGTCCATTGTATTTACAAATGCAAGTAATATTGTTAAAATTGAAACATACCAATATTTTATATATACGGTGTAAACTAACAATACCTTTTTATTAGTTAAATGATTTAAAATTAAGTGAAACTTGAATAAGCATATAAGTATATTGATAATCTATGAAAGGAGCGAATTTATGCATTCTTTTAACAAGGATATAGGTTCCCTGGGCGAAGATATTGCTGAAACTTATTTAAGACAAGTAGGCTATACAGTACTTGAAAGAAACTTTAGATGTAAAATTGGAGAAATAGATATAATCGGAAAAGATGGCGATTATATTTGTTTTATTGAAGTAAAAACTAGATATGGATTAATATATGGCAGTCCCTGTGAAGCAGTCACTTATTCAAAACGCGTAAAAATTTACAAGACCGCAGAAATGTATATAATGCGTAAAAAACTATTTAAGTTTAATTTTAGATTTGATGTAATTGAAATTATATTAAATAATTCTAATAATAACCCTTCTATAAGGCTTATTAAAGATGCTTTTCAAATATAAATTTTAGGGACAATTTTGACCCTTTAAATAATGATGTGTTTTTTAAATTTAAAGAATGACACCTTAAATTTAAAAAGTGTCATTCTTACAACCTATTACTTATTATTACATTTTTATCATTTATATTATATTTTTCAGAAAACTCATTCTGTGTATTTTGCATACACCGCATTTCTTTATAGCTTCAATATGTTCATTTGTTCCATAGCCTGAATTGTTATCAAATCCATACTGTGGATATAACTTTGAATATTCCTTCATTAGGTTATCTCTATAAACCTTCGCTATTATAGAGGCACAAGCTATACTAGCACTTTTAGCATCACCCTTTATAATAAATTCATTATGTATATCTAAATTTTTAACTGCATATCCATCAGATAGTACAATATCTGGAGGTACCTTCAGTCCTTTAACTGCCCTTCTAAGAACTTCATTATTGCACCAAGCTATACCTCTTTCGTCAATTTCATTATTATTTATAAGTGCAATATTATAAGCTATCGCTCTTTCCTTTATTATTTCTGATAACTCCTCTCTAAGCTTTGAAGAAAGCTTTTTGGAATCCTTAACACCTAATATTAAATCTGTGTACTCTTTATATTTTAGGTTTAAAACTACCGACGCAGCAGCTATAGGACCGGCTAAGGGACCTCTGCCTACTTCATCAACTCCTGCTACATATATATAGTTACCAAAACCCTTATCAAAACTATACATCTCTCTAACTCTATTAATTTCATTTTCTTTTTTTATAAAGAATTTATCTAGACTTTCACCTAAACTCTGAACATTTTTTCTACTGTCATTACTTAAACATTCTGTAACCTTACAAATTTTTTCTTTTTCAGCATTGAAAAAACTTTCTTTTAAATATGATACATAAAGTTTAAGGCTGCTAAAATTTAATTTAGCAGTCCCTCCAAGCAAACTTTCTTCTATTTCATTAAAATCTATATCCATTATTAAACGCTCTCCATTCATTAAAGATGTCTAAGGTCTTTCTAATGAGATAGCCCCTAATTTTCCACCCCTAAATTCATCTAAAAGAAGTACTGCTACCCTGTTATAATCTATTTGTCCACCTGAAATAACAGCTCCCCTTTTTCTGCCTATCCTATTCATATTTTCTAATGGGTCTTCACTTAATTCTGTAAGCTTATACCTTGCCTTTAGTCTCTCAGGATAATGTGTTTGAAGTTTTTCAATAAGCTTTAAAGCCAATTCTTCTATATCCATAATTTCATCCTTTATAGCCCCAGTGAAAGCTAGATTTAATTGGGTCTCATCGCTTTCTAACTTAGGCCATAAAATTCCTGGTGTATCCATAAGTTCCATTCCTATTTTAGTCTTAATCCACTGTCTGCTTCTTGTGACTCCAGGTCTATCTCCTGTTTTAGCTATGTTGTTTTTAGCCATTTTATTTATGAAGGTGGATTTTCCTACATTAGGTATTCCAACAACCATAACTCTATCTGTTATATTAACAATTCCTTTTGCTGTCATTCTTTCATGTTTTTCTTTTAAGAGCTCATTTAATAATGGTCTAATACCTTTTAAACCATTGCCAGTAATACAGTTTACACCTATTACTCTTATATTGTCATTAGAGAGGTTTTTAATCCACTCCTTAGTAACTCTTTCTTCACTTAAATCACTCTTATTTAGTAATATTATTCTAGGTTTGTTACCACAAAGGTCATCTATATCTGGATTTTTACTAGATGCTACTAGTCTAGCATCTCTAATTTCTATTACGGCCTCTACGAGTTTTAAGTTTTCTTTTATTTCTCTTCTGGTTTTCGCCATATGACCTGGAAACCAATTTATAGCCATGTTATCATATCCTTTCTAGTGAGCAAAATCTAAAAAGCCAAATCCATTAAGTTTATTTACATCATTATATGAAGTCAATCTTCCAAATCTACTAAATGGATATATTCTTAATGCTGCTCTTCCAACTACCATATTATAATCAACAAAACCTACATCTGAATATCTACTATCTCTACTATTATTTCTATTATCACCCAAAACAAAGACTGTGTTTTGAGGTATTGTTACCTGATTAAAATCATTCATAGTTTTCTCAAGTATATATGGTTCATTCTTTGGCACATCATTTATATATAGTTTATTATTTTCTATTCTAACTCTATCTCCACCTACTGCTATAACTCTTTTAATAAACTTTTCTTTAGGATCTGCTGGGTATTTAATTACAACAATATCTCCTGGTTTTGGTGCTCTAAAATAATAACTTACCTTTTCAACTATAAGTCTATCCTTATGGTTCAAAGTAGGATCCATGGAATGTCCATCTACACTTACAGTTTCAAAAACAAAAGTTATTATTAAAAATGCAGCTATAATGGCAATAATCATAGATTTTCCTAATTCAATTAACTCTTTTACCAAAGTTCTACACCACCTTAATATACAAAAAAGGGACTTTAGAAAGCCCCGTTTTTATTATCGTATTTCTTTAACTTTTGCTGCCTTACCTACTCTGTTTCTTAAGTAGAATAGTTTAGCTCTTCTTACTTTACCTTTTCTAACTACTTCTATTTTTTCAATTATAGGAGCGTTAACTGGGAATGTTCTTTCAACTCCAACATTGTAAGCTACTCTTCTTACTGTGAAAGTTTCTCTTAATCCACCGTTTTGTCTCTTTAAAACAGTTCCTTCGAAAACCTGTACTCTTTCTCTATTACCTTCTTTAATTTTTACGTGAACTTTTACAGTGTCACCTACATTAAAGTTTGGTAAATCAGTTCTAATTTGTTCTGCTTCTATTGCTCTTATTATTTCTAACATTTGTGCATTACCTCCTAAAGTTTATTCGACGTTCGTATCCAGCATTTTTGCAGACAGCGGAGCGCCTGTGTAGCACAAATCACATTTTATCACATATATGTATGTATTTCAATATACAATTTTAATTTTTAACAAATCATCTAATTTAAGTTTCACTTCATTAGAAGTTTTTTATCTTCTTTTGACAATTGAAGTTTGCTAAATAAATCTGGTCTTCTTTCTTTTGTTAATTTGAGAGATTGAAGTCTTCTCCATTTTCTTATATTTTCATGATGTCCTGACATTAATACTTCTGGAACTCTAATTTCTCCAAAACACTCTGGTCTTGTATACTGTGGATATTCAAGCACTCCATCATAGAAAGATTCCTCTGTGTAACTTTCACTACTTGAGAGAACTCCTGTCATCAATCTACATATACCATCAACTATAGGTATGCATGCCATTTCTCCACCAGTAAGCACAAAATCCCCTAGAGATATTTCCATATCTATATAGTCATACGCCCTCTCATCTATTCCTTCATAGTGACCACATAAAAAAATCAACTCTGATTCTTTTGATAATTCCTTTGCCATATTCTGATTAAAAGTTTTTCCTCTAGGACCTAAAAATATTACTTTACCTTTATTGCTTTGTTTTGCTACCTTTATACAATCCACTATAGGTTGGGCAGCCATAACCATGCCTGCTCCACCCCCATATGGATAATCATCAACTTTTTTATGCTTATCTAATGTATAATCTCTAATATTTAAAGTATTTATCTCTACAATATTCTTTTCTTTAGCTTTTCCTATTATACTGTGGTTAAATATTTCAAACATTTCAGGAAAAAGTGTCAAAATATCTATTTTTATTGCCATGTTTCCACCGGTTTTATAACTATTTGTTTATTCTCAACATCTACATTAACCACAATACTCTTTAGCACAGGAATTAATAGTTCTTTACCTTCTTTTATCCAATAGACATCATTGCTAGGAGTATGGATTACATCGTGAATTCTTCCGAGCTCAATTCCATTCTCATCTATAACATTACATCCAATTATATCAGTAACAAAATATCTACCTTTAGGAAGTTTTATTGCATCTTCTCTAGATACTTCTAAATACGTCTCCTTATATTTAGCTGCATCCTCTATAGAGTCTATGCCTTCAATTTTTAATACTACTGTTTTTGTTTGCAGCTTACACCACACTACATCTCTCTCTATTCCGTCTATATAAACCTTTTTAAGCTTTCTAAATCTTTTCATATCATCAGTCAAGGGAAACACTTTTAACTCACCCTTAAGACCATGGGTATTTATTATTTGACCAACAGTTATGAACTCCTTCATAGAATATAACCTCCTACTCAATCTTATTTGTTATTTATATTTACCAGTATTAATCTATTAATACTTATGAAATAAAATTATTTGGAAAAACAATAAAAGAGTTAGGTGCACCTAACTCTTATATTATTTCAACAACAACTCTCTTATTTTCTTTTATAGCTGCTGCCTTTATAACAGTTCTTATAGCCTTAGCTATTCTTCCCTGTTTTCCTATTACTTTTCCCATATCATCTGGTGCAACTTTTAGTTCAAGAATTATTGATTGCTCACCTGCAATTTCATTAACTTGAACCATATCTGGGCTATCAACTAGTGATTTAGCTATAATTTTAACTAATTCTTTCATTTAATACACCCCCAGTGACTACTTACCAAGCTTTTCATTTAATCCTGATTTCACAAAAAGCCTTTTAATAACGTCTGTAGGTTGAGCACCATTCTTTATCCATTGAATAGCTTTTTCTTCATCAAATTTAATAGTAGCTGGCTCAGTTAAAGGATTGTAATAACCTATTTCTTCTACAAATCTACCATCTCTTGGAGATCTTGAATCTGCTACAACTATTCTGTAAAAAGGAGCTTTGTGAGCACCCATTCTTCTTAATCTGATTTTTACTGCCATTAGTATCACCTCCTTTTACTAGTAAAACGCATATTGCACTAAACTATTTAATAATTAAGTTTATATAAACCTTTAAAAAGGCAACTTACCGAATAATCCTTTTTTGGCTCCTTTTTTGAAGCCTTTTTCCATTCCCTTCATTTGCTTCATCATCTTTTTCATATTTTCAAAATCCTTCAAAAGCTTGTTAACTTGTTGCACCGTAGTACCTGACCCCTGTGCAATTCTTTTCTTTCTTGAAGGCGAAGCACTTATAAGCGAAGGGTTTCTTCTTTCTTTTATAGTCATAGAACTAATCATTGCTTCTATCTTTGTTAGTTCTTTTTCACTAGAACTTAAATCTACCCCTTGGAGTTCTTTTGTATTTACTCCAGGTATCATTTCAATTAACTTATTAAGAGGTCCTAGCTTTTTCATCTGCTGCATTGAAGCTAAAAAGTCTTCAAGATTAAACTCTTGACTCATCATACGATCTCCAATTTTTTTAGCTTCTTCTTCATCTATAGATTGCTGAGCTTTTTCTATAAGTGAGAGAACGTCTCCCATACCTAAAATTCTTGAAGCCATTCTATCTGGATGGAACACTTCAAAATCGCTCATTTTTTCGCCAATACCTGCAAACTTTATAGGTTTACCAGTCATGGCTTTTATAGAAAGAGCAGCTCCACCTCTTGTGTCACCATCTAGCTTTGTAAGTATTACACCATTTATATCTAATTGTTCATTAAAGCTATTAGCAACATTCACTGCATCTTGTCCTGTCATGGCATCAACAACCAATAATATTTCATCTGGCTTAATGTTTTCCTTGACATCTTTAAGTTCATTCATAAGCTGTTCATCTATATGAAGTCTACCTGCTGTATCTATAATAACAACATTTAGGTTATTGTTTTTTGCATATTCTAGTGCACCCTTAGATATATCTACAGGTGACACCTTGTCTCCCAATGTAAACACGGGAACATCTATTTGACTACCAACTACTTGAAGTTGTTTTATTGCTGCAGGTCTATATATATCACAGGCTGCAAGTAACGGCTTTTTATTTCTCTTCCTAAGCTGTAGAGCAAGTTTTCCTGCCATAGTAGTTTTTCCTGCTCCTTGCAGTCCTACCAACATTATAACTGTCAATCCACTTTGAGAATATTGAAGCCCACTTTCAGTGCTACCCATTAAATTAGTAAGTTCATCATTTACTATTTTTATAACCTGCTGTGCTGGAGTTAAACTTTGGAGAACTTCTTCACCAAGGCACTTTTCACTAACAACCTTTATAAAATCTTTTACAACCTTATAATTAACGTCTGCTTCTAAAAGTGCAAGTTTTACTTCTCGCATAGCATCCTTTATATCTTTTTCAGAAAGCTTACCTTTGCCTCTAAGTTTTTTTAAGGTATCTTGAAGCTTAGAAGCTAACCCTTCAAAAGCCATGCTATTCCTCCTAAACATTATCAATTATGTATTTTTTCATTTCTACTAATATCTTTAAGCTTTTATCATCATTAACATTGAGCAAATTTATCCAATTTAAAAGAGAATCTTTAACTTTTTCCATATTTAGCTTTGTTTCCATTAAATGAAGTTTTTCTTCATATTGTACTAGAAGCTTATGACATCTCTTTATGATATCATGTACTGCCTGCCTACTTGTATTTGTAAGCTCCGATATTTCTCCTAATGATAAATCATCATTATAATAAAGGTTCATAATATCTCTTTGCTTTTCTGTTAAAAGCTCACCATATATGTCTACGAGTACGGAAAGTTGTATTCTTTCTTCCATGAGATACTCTGCAATATCTAATATTGCATTTTCACTCCCTTAATTTTTTTCAAGTACCGATTATGTATTAAATAATACATTCTTAACTCAACGAAGTCTATGATATCAAAGATTTTTCATCCTGTCAAGTATTTTTACTTAACACACTTATTTTTTTAAGATGTAGTGAACTTTTACATTTCAAATTAAACAAAGTGCCTGTTAATGTCAAGTTCAAGGCTTAGTGTTTTATGAACTTTAATGATAGTTTCAGCCTTAGAAGACTGTCATTTGTTAAAAAAGTGCATCTGCAAAATCTTTAGGATTAAATTCTTGAAGATCCTCAATTCCTTCACCAACACCTATTAGTTTCACAGGTATATTAAGTGTATGCTTTATAGAAATAACAATTCCGCCTTTAGCAGTTCCATCCAACTTAGTTAATACTATTCCATCTATAGGACAAACCTCCATAAACTGTTTAGCTTGTTGTACTGCATTTTGGCCTGTAGTAGCATCAAGTACTAATAATGTTTCCCTATGAGCCTCACTATATTCCCTATCTATTACTCTGTTTATTTTCCCAAGTTCATCCATTAAATTCTTCTTATTATGAAGTCTACCTGCAGTATCGCATATTAAAACGTCTACCTTTCTAGCTTTAGCCGCCTGTACTGCATCGAAAACTACTGCCGCAGGATCCGAGCCTTCTTGGTGTTTTATAATATCCACACCAGATCTATTACTCCAAATTTCAAGTTGGTCAATTGCAGCAGCTCTAAATGTATCTGCCGCTGCCATTAATACCTTATATCCATCATTCTTTAGTTTACATGATATTTTTCCTATAGATGTAGTCTTTCCAACACCATTTACCCCTATAACTAATATAATCTCAGGAACTTTTTTTGGCTTAACGCTGCCGCCTTCTTCTCCTAACATATCTACAATAACTTCTTTCAAACAACCAGTAACTAATGAAGGGTCTTTTATCTTTTTCTCTCTTATCTTTATCTTCAACCTATCTATAATATCTAATGTTGTTTCCACTCCTATATCTGCAGTAATCAATATCTCTTCTAGCTCTTCATATAGGTCATCATCTATAGTCATAGCACCGCTTAGCATATCTGTTATTCTCTCAGTAAAATTATCCTTAGTTTTTGTAAGTCCTTCTTTTAATTTATTGAAAAATCCACCAAACATTTGTATGCCTCCTAATATATTATTTTCATTTTATCATGATACCTCTTTACTTAAATCTACTGAAACTATCTTTGATATTCCTTTTTCCTCCATTGTAACACCATATAATACATCACAGGCTTCCATGGTCCCTTTTCTATGAGTTATCACAATAAACTGGCTGTTCTCAGAAAACTTTTTTAAAAATTCAGCATATCTAAATACATTAGCGTCATCTAATGCCGCCTCTATTTCATCTAGTATGCAAAAAGGTGTTGGTTTCATTTTTAGTATAGCAAAAAGTAGAGCGATAGCAGAAAGTCCTTTCTCTCCACCGGACATTAAGTTTATATTCTGAAGTTTCTTTCCAGGTGGCTGTACTGTTATGTCAATGTTACTCGTAAGTTCATCTCCATCAGATAAAATTAAATCTGCACTTCCTCCTTTAAAAAGTTCATTAAAGGTTTCATTAAAATTTTTTCTTAACTTATTAAAGTTTTCATTAAACACTATTTTCATTTTATCCGTCATTTCATTTATTAAACCCATCAATTCTTCTTTTGCATTTATCAAATCTTCTCTTTGAGTACTCATAAAGTTTACTTTTTCGGTTAACTCTTTAAATTCATCGATTGCTCCTAAATTTACTACACCTAGAGAAGATATACTATTTTTTAAGTTTGTAATATCCTTTTTATAAACTTCAAAATTTTCTATATGAATTTTATATTTTAAGGCTTCAGCGTAAGTAATTTCTAATTCATCATTAAGTTTAGAATATAAAGATTCTTTCTCCGCAGTAAACCTTGCTAAAGAAAGCTGGATTTTATGTAGTTCTTCCTCTTTTTTATTAATTAATAGATTCAAACTCTCTACTTTATCACTATGTATTTTTATTTTTTCCTTTATCTTTATAATCTCTACATCTTGATTTTTAATTTTTTCTTCCATTTTTAATATGTAATTTTCTATATTTTTGATTTTTTCTTTATTATGTTCTGTTTGAACTTTAAACTTATCTATGTTCTCCCTAGATTTTTTATTTTCATCTTCCATACTGTGTTGTTTTAATTTAAGATCCTTTATGTCTGTTTGCAACTTTCTCAATAAAGTACTATTATTTAAAACATTCTCATCTACCTGGGCTTTCTTTATTTTAAATTCAGTAAGTTTTTCTCTATCATTTTTAATTTTGTCACTTTTGTCACTTAAATCTTCTTCAAGTTTTACAATTAAATTATCATTTTCTTTTTGTTTTATAGTAAGAACTTCTAAATCTTTCTCTTTATTAATTAATTCATTTATATTTTCCTTTAACTTTCCATCTATTAATTCTATTTCTCTGTTAGATACCTTTAAAGTTTCTTTTAATTTTCCGCTCTCGTTATCTATAGCATTTATTTTACCTTTTATTTTGGTAATTTCAATATTTTGGGAATAAATTCGATCCTTTAAATTTAAGTTTTCCTCATCTAACATTTTTATGTCATTTCTATAATTTTGTACTAAATTATTTAAAGTCCTTATATTTTCTTCACTACTTTTAATTTTTAATTTTATATCTTCAATTTCTCTTTTTCTCCCAATAATATGACTAGCCTTATGGTGCAAACTACCACCTGTAAGTGAACCTCCTGGATTAACAACTTCCCCAGAAAGTGTAACTATTTTAAAACTATAATTGCTTATCTTTGCTATTTTAAGAGCACTATCCATATCATCACAAATTATTGTCCTTCCAAGTATATATTCAATAGCATTAGCAAAAATATTGTTATATTCTATTAATTCACTTGCAATGCCAATATAACCATTTATTTTTTTAATATCAGCTTCTCCAAAAATTTTTTTCCCCTTAACTATGGTTAGTGGTAAAAAGGTAGCTCTTCCAATATTATTATCCTTTAAATACTTTATAAGGCTTTTAGCTACTTGCTCATCTTTGGTTATTATATCGGATATAGCTCCGCCTAGGGCTATCTCTATTGCAGTTTCAAATCTTTTTTCTACACTAATTATTTCACCTAAAACAAAACAACTATTTTCATCAATTGGCACCTTTCCTTTAGTTACATCTCCCATTAAAACTTTTACTGATCTATTATAACCTTCATATTGCTTATCTAAGTTAACAAGCATATTATGATTAGCTTCTAATTTACTATGAAGATTTGTTACTTCTCTAAGATCCTTATCCTTTAATGATAACATAGAACTTAATCTAGAAATTTGTTGTTTATTAACTTTAATATTACTTTCAAACTCAATTATTTTATTTTTTATTTCTTCTACTTGTAATAAAAGCATCTCTTTTGTACTAGTATTAATTTTAATCGAATGCAAATAACTTTCACAGGAATTTTTGATACTATCTGTTTTTTCTTTAAGTGTTTGAACATCATTGTTCAAAATAAGAATATTATTTTTCAGATTTGATATATTGCTTAAATATTCTATTTGATCATCTTTTAACTTCTTTATTAAGTCTATTTTACCTGAAATAAATACATCCATAGATGCTATAGAATTTTCATATTTTCCTATTTGTAAATTAAGTTCCGTCTGTTTAACCTCTAAATTGTTAAGTTCTTCAGCTTGTATTGTTTCATTTGTTGTTAGATTACTAATTTTATCCTCAATTACTCCAAGCTCTACTAAGTTTTTTTCTATAAAGTTGTGTAAATTCTCTAATCTTTCACCTAAAAGAATTATATCTGATTCAATATTTTGCTTCTTAGATTTATTGTCATAATATTCTTTTCTATAATTGGAATTTTGTTTATTTATCTCTTCAATTTCTTCATTCCACTTCACAATGTCATCTTTTAGGTTCACAAGATTACTATTTAACTCATCAGTATTGACATTCATACCTTTAATAGCTCTTTCAATTTCACCTGTCTTATTCTGTACATTTTCTATAGAATGAATAATTATATTTATCTCTTTATTCTTTAGTTCTTCTGACAATTTTATAAACTTCTTAGCTTTTTCATTTTCAATACGCAGAGGTTCTATTCTTTCCTCATAAGTACCTAAAATATCATCTATTCTTATTAAGTTTGACTCTGTATTTTCTAACTTTTTCTGTGCTTCTTCTTTTCTCCATTTGAACTTCACTATACCTGCTGCTTCTTCTAAAAGACTTCTTCGCTCTTCTGGTCTACCACTAAGTACTGCCTCAATTTTCCCCTGACCTATAATAGAATAACCTTCTTTACCTATACCTGTATCCATAAAAAGTTCTTGTATATCCTTCAACCTGCAGTGAGTATTATTTATATAATACTCACTTTCTCCTGAACGATATAGTCTTCTAGAAATAGTAATATCAGTATATTCCAATGGCAACTTTTTATCCTCATTGTCCAGAGTTATTGAAACTTGACAAAGGCCTACAGGTTTTCTAAACTGAGTGCCTGCGAAAATAACATCTTCCATTTTGCCACCTCTTAAGCTTTTTACGCTTTGTTCGCCAAGCACCCATCTTACTGCATCAGAAATATTGCTTTTACCGCTTCCGTTAGGCCCTACTATAGCAGTAACTCCATTTTTAAATATCAGTTCTGTTTTATCTGCAAAGGATTTGAATCCTCTTATTTCAATTGATTTTAGAAACATAAAAAATACACTCCTTATCTCCCAAATATCATTGGAAGTAAGCTAACTATAAACATTAGGACTACAAAAAAAACTATAAGTTTTTTCATTTTTTCCCTAGCCTTCTTTTGCATAAAATAACCCCCCTCGTATGAAGTTAAACTTGATTGTAGTGTCATAGCACCTATATAGTTTATATTAAATTTATTGAAATATCAATTATAAAATAAAAACCCTGTTTTTAACAGGGTTTTCTATCCATTGGCTATAATTTACAAAATTGTTCTTTTTAATGGCAATAAATTCTTTATTAGTTGAACTACCTTGGTTCAACGATAAACTTTATAGCTGTCCTTTCTTCCCCATCAATAGTTATCTCTGAAAAGGCTGGTACAACTACTAAATCAATACCATTTGGTGCTACAAACCCTCTAGTAATAGCGATTGCCTTTACCGCCTGATTAACTGCTCCTGCTCCAACTGCCTGAACTTCTGCAGAAATGTTGTCTCTCAACACCGCAGCTAAAGCTCCGGCTACTGATTTTGGCTGTGATTTAGCTGATACTTTTAATACTTCCATGTAAAATTCCTCCCTACAAATATTGTTATATCCACAGGGTAATAATTCTATAAAATACTCAAATTTCCTTCTTTATACTTTTTTATCATATATTCATAAATTGACAAATTTTTTTCACTTTCTTCTGTTATTAAAACTAAATCCCCTCTATCAACATAATTATCTTGAATAACTTGGAGGTTTAATGTCTTTAATTGCATCTTCATGTCATTAAAAAATTTCTTTCTATGAGCATATAGCTTTGATAAATCTTTTCCATTAATTTTAATTAAGACTTTTTCCTTATAGTCCTTTGGGATTTCATTTAAAATCAATTCATTATAAAGTTTTGATTCTACTAATTCTCTAAAAGCAGGATGAAATGGACCTGCAATCAGTTCTTTCCCAGAATTTATTTCCTCCGTTGGCTGCAGTCCAACTCTTATAACTTTTATATTATTAGCAATAAGCATAGAATAAATTGTTTTTGCTATTTCTACTGCTTCATATAATTCATAAGGTTTATATGTTCCTGCATTATACATCATTTCCATGGGCGTATTTTTTATAACTAATGCAGGATAAATTCTATATATATCTGGTTTCATAAGTATGGATTTTTGTGTTGTTTGTATGTCTTTTTCAAAGGTATCACCTGGCAACCCCAGCATGATTTGATGTCCTAATACAAACCCATACTCTTTTATCAGTCTAGAAGCTTCTGATACGTCCTCTTCTGAATGACCCCTACCAGATTTTAAAAGCACCTCTTTATCTAAAGATTGAACCCCCAACTCTATAACATCCACAGAATAACTTTTTAAATTGTCTAATATCTCCTCATCTATGTAATCAGGTCTTGTAGATAAATGAATGAAATCTATGCTCCCATTATCCTTATACTCCTTAGCTATGGCTAGAAGTTCCTTTTGTCTGTTTATATCTACCGCAGTAAAAGTACCACCGAAGAAAGATACTTCAACTATAGAATTTTCTCTATTTATAGTTTTTAAATATTGTTCTATAGTATTTCTAGTAAATTCTGCATCCACTCTTTGCTCAGTTCCTGTAATAGTATTCTGATTACAAAAAACACAGTTATGTGGACATCCCTCGTGTGATACAAATATAGGTATTATATAGTGACGGTTACTCATTCTATTCCTCCATCTTTTTTAGTGCTTCTTGTGCGGCATTCTGCTCCGATTCTTTTTTGCTATACCCTATACCTTTTCCTAAAACTTTGTCTTCTACCGAAACCTGAGTATAAAATTTTCTTCTGTGAGGTGGACCTTCATGCTTAGTTAAAGCATACTCTATAGATATATCTCCATTTTTCTGCATAACCTCTTGAAGTTTAGTCTTATAATCTAATATTATTTTGTTCTTTATAGCTTTTTCAATAGTATCTTTAAAATTATCTATGATAAATTCCTTTGCTCTTTCAAATCCGCTATCAATATAAATTGCCGCAATTATAGCTTCTACACAATCAGCTAGTATGGAAACTCTTTCTCTTCCCCCTGTGAGTTCCTCGCCTTTACTCATCTTTATGTATCTTCCAATTCCCCACCTTTTAGCAATTTCATAAAGAGAGTTTTCACAAACAATTAATGCTCTTCGTTTGGTAAGCTCACCCTCTGATTTATTTGGATATTTTGAAAATAAATATTCAGAAATGCAAAGTTGCAAAACAGAATCTCCCAAAAACTCTAACCTTTCATTGAATTTTATATTTTTCTTTCCATTCGCATAAGAACTGTGGGTTAATGCCACTTTTAATACTTCTTTGTCCTTAAAACATATTTTTAACTGTTCTTGTAATTTTTCGAACATACTACCTTCATTACCTAACATCTATTTGACTCCTTCTGAAGTTTATTCTTCAGTTTGCTTTTAGTTTAAACAAACTCAAGAATAAACTACCACTTTATAAATTTTAAAGTCCCGCATATAACGGGACTTTTAATGTATTATTCTTCAGTGTGAGTTTTTATATAGCCAACCACATCTGAAACTGCAGCTATCTTCTCAGCATCTTCGTCTGGTATTTCTAAATCAAACTCTGTTTCCAAAGCCATTATTAATTCAACTATATCAAGTGAATCTGCACCTAAATCATCAACGAATGATGATTCCATGTTTACTTCTTCTACGCCAACACCAAGTTGCTCAGCGATTATATTTTTAACTTTTTCAAAAATCATTGTCTCACCTCCCAAAAGCTTTCTACATAAATAATATTACATAACTATTATACCGTCAATATAAATACTACTAAATTTATTATACTTAATTATCTAAATATTAATACACTTGCTTCTTATCCCTTTAATTCCACACTTCATATGACACATATATATATAAATAAAAGCTTTATTTTACTCTTGGTTAGTAGTGGATATCTTCTCTAACTCACTTTTTATTTTATCTATAATTTTGTTATCATAACAGTTTACGGCCTGCCTTATAGCATTTTTAAAAGCCTTACTGTCTGAACTACCATGAGCTTTTATACAAATTCCTTTAGAACCTAAAAATGCCGATCCACCGTACTCAGAATAATCAAATTTTTTCTTTAATCCTTTAAATACTGGCTTTAATAAAAGCGCTCCTATTTTAGCAGTAAATGATTTCATTATTTCTTCTTTTAACATATTAAACACATTTAACGCAACACCTTCATACATTTTGAGTACAGTATTACCAACAAATCCATCACAAACTAAAACATTTACATCACCATTAGATACATCTCTAGGTTCTACATTACCTACAAAATTAAAATCTGTATCTTTTAACAACTTATAGGTAGCTTTGGTAAGTTCATTGCCCTTTTCTGCTTCAGCACCTATATTGACTAAACCTATTGTTGGATTTTTTATTTTTAATATATTTTCAAAATATATTTTACCCATTAAAGCAAATTGTATTAGATATTGAGGTTTACAATCTACATTTGCACCAGCATCAGCTACCATAAAGGCACCATTTTTACCTGGCATTATAGGAGCTAACGCTACCCTATCAATCCCTTTAATTCTTCCAACAATAAGCGTTACACCGGTCATAAATGCCCCAGTGCTTCCTGCCGAAATGACTGCATCAGCTTTATTCTCCTTTACTAACTGTAGAGCCTTAACTAAGCTTGAATCCTTTTTCTTTCTCACCGCCATTACTGGGTGTTCCTCTGTAGTTATTACCTCTTCTGTATGTAAAATATTTATTCTATCTTTAGGGTACTGGTACTTATCTAATTCCCTCTTAATGAGTTCTTTCGGGCCAGTAATGATAATGTTTACATTCCCCTCTTTTACAGCCTGAACGCATCCGTCAACCACCGCAGCAGGTGCAAAATCCCCACCCATGCCATCTACTGCAACTATCATATTCCCACATCCCTCCTCATATAATATAAAAATGATTAATTTATAGTTTAAAAAAAAGAAAGTCAAATGACTTTCTTTCTCTTATTTTTCAGTTGAAACAACTTCCTTGCTCTTATAATATCCACAATTCTTGCATACTCTATGAGCCAGTTTCATTTCATGACACTGAGGACATTCAACTATTCCTGGTAAACTTAATTTAAAAGTTTGTGCTCTTCTTGAATCTCTTCTCGCTTTTGAAAATCTTCTTGCTGGATTTCCCACAGTAAAACACCTCCTTAATCAATCGAAAACATGTCTTTAAGTTTTGCCAATCTAGGATCAATATCATCTTTCTCACATTCACATGTAGAAAGATTTAAATCAGTGCCGCATCTGTGACACAAGCCCTTACAATGTTCCTTGCAGAGTCTTTGGATTGGCAGTGTAAGTATAATATTATTTTCTATTACTTCTGTGATATCTATAGTATCACTATCTATAAAGATGACATCGCCATCTTTATTGGCTTTTTCACTATTAGTAAACTCTTCCTCAATAGTCATGTCAACAGAGTAACCAAACTTTTGAAGGCATCTAGAACATGTAAGTTCCAGCACCGTGTTTATATCACAATTTAAAGTTAAAATGTCTCCTAATTTAGTCAAAGTACCATCCAATTTAATTGGCTGCAATAATTGAATAGTTTCACTTCCATCATAAAAACTTTTTTTATTAACTTCAAGATGTAGTTCTTTAACGGCTTTTTCTCTTTTTAATAACTCTGATACATCTAATTTCATAATGCTCACCTCTATATATTAGCCACAATTTATTATATAGAGATGAGCATTAAAAGTCAAGATTTATTTATTATTTTGCACTTTCAACTATTTCTTTAGTATCTCTTGCTATCATAAGTTCTTCATCTGTTGGTATAACAAATACTTTTACCTTTGAATCTGGAGTGCTTATTTCTATAGCTTTACCTCTGATGCTGTTCTTTTCAGCATCGATGTTGATTCCTAGGTAAGTTAAACCTTCACAGATTTCAGCTCTATTTGTTGCTGAATTTTCACCAAGCCCAGCTGTAAATACTATTGCATCTACTCCATTTAATGCTGCAGTATAAGCACCTATAGCAGTTTTTACTTTGTAGTTAAATATCTTTAAAGCAAGTGCTGCTCTCTTGTTTCCTTCTTTAGCAGCATTTTCTACATCTCTAAAGTCACTGCTTATTCCTGATATTCCAAGTACACCTGATTTTTTATTCATTAAATTATCAAGATCATCTGCAGACATATCTAACTCTTTCATTAAGAAAGGCACTATAGAAGGATCTATATCTCCACATCTAGTTCCCATAACAATTCCCGCAAGCGGAGTAAATCCCATAGTTGTATCTATTGCTTTTCCACCTTTAACCGCACAAAGACTACCACCGTTTCCTAAGTGACAAGTTATTACCTTTAAATCTTTTGAATCTTTATCTACCATTTTTTCAACTTCTGCTGAAACAAATCTATGAGAAGTTCCGTGGAAACCATATTTTCTTACACCATGCTCAGTATAAAGTTCATATGGAAGACCATATATGTATGCTTCTTCTGGCATAGTTTGATGAAATGCTGTATCAAATACTGCAACCATTGGAGTATTTGGCATCAACGCTTTACATGAATTAATACCAGTTATATTTGCAGGATTATGAAGCGGTCCAAGTTTAATACATTCTGTTACTGCTTGCATAACATCATCATTGATTAAAACTGAGCTACAATATTTTTGACCAGCATGAAGAACTCTATGTCCTACTGCTGATATTTCTGACATATCGCTTATTACTCCATGTTTTTTATCAACAAGAGCATCAAGTACTAATCCTACAGCTACTTTATGGTCTTTCATTGGTTGTTGTATAACAACCTTTTCATCATTAACCTTATGAGTTAATATTGAACCCTCTATTCCTATTCTTTCTACAAGACCTTTTGCTAATACATTCTCATCTTCCATGTTCATCAATTGATATTTTAAAGATGAACTTCCACAGTTTATTACTAATACTTTCATTTTTGTTATTCTCCCCTCAATCTGATTCCAGTTTCACTTCACTATTTTGCTTGAGCTTGAGCTTGAACTGCAGTTACAGCCACAACGTTTACTATATCATCATCACTACAACCTCTTGATAAGTCATTAATTGGCTTAGCAAATCCTTGACAAATTGGCCCTATAGCTTCAGCATTTGCAAATCTTTGAACTAATTTGTATCCTATATTTCCAGCTTGAATATCTGGGAATACTAAAACATTTGCTTTACCAGCAACACTGCTATTTGGAGCTTTTAAATCAGCAACCTTTTTAACTATAGCAGCATCTAATTGTAATTCACCATCTATTTCTAGGTCTGGTCTCATAGATTTTGCAAGTTCAGTTGCTTTTCTTACTTTGTCAACTAATTCGTGTTGTGCACTTCCCATAGTTGAGAATGATAACATTGCAACCTTTGGTTCTATTCCACAAAGAGCCTTTGCAGTTTCTGCAGTACTTATTGCGATTGAAGCTAACTCTTCTGCTGTTGGACATGGGTTAACAGCACAGTCTGCAAAAAGAAGTAGTCCACTTTCACCATATTGACTATTTGGAACATTCATTACAAATGTACTTGAAACTACTGACATTCCAGGTGCAGTTTTGATTATTTGAAGTCCTGGTCTTAGTAAATCTCCAGTAGTATGTATTGCTCCAGAAACCATTCCATCTGCATCACCTAGTTTAACCATCATTGTTGCAAAGTATAATGGATCTCTAATAACTTTATCAGCTTTTTCTGGAGTCATCCCTTTCTTCTTTCTTAACTCATAGAATTCATTTGCATATTTAGCTGTTTGATCTGAAATTTCTGGGTCTGCTATTTCAGCACCCTCTAAATTCACACCAAGACTTGCAGCCTTTTCTCTTATCAAGCTTTCGTTACCAACTAAAATAACATTTGCAAGTCCACCTTTTAATATTTTCCCACAGGCTTGAAGATTTCTTTCCTCTTCTCCTTCAGGCAGAACAATTCTTTTTTTGTCTGCTTTAGCCTTTTCCCAAATTTGTTTCATTAATTCCATTTTCGTTTCTCCCTTCGAAATAAAATTAAACTAAAATTCCATACACTTATAATAATAATCCTTTTATTATATATTTTTCAATAAAAAATTGTATATTTTAATCTTTTTCTTGAAAACTTTTTTTATTTCATAATATTTTTGTAATTTTTGTAATTCTTTGTATTCCTACTTAATATTGATTATTGCTAATTTCTTAATTATAAGATATATAAAATAAGTTCACAAAATGAATTTATTCTTCGTTCATAATAGCAAATTTGCAAGTTATTATCATAAGAATTTCTTTTACTATTCTCATTATTGAAAGTTATTTAAACTAAACACATCATTTCTCTTAAAGTTATTTAAATGAAATTACCCTTGAAACAGATTAGTGTATTAACGCTAACAGTCATCGGATAAAACTTGCTCATTTCGGTAAAAGTAAATATAATTTATTTATAAGTTGAAAATCTTAGGAGGAAATAAATATTGAATATTACAGGTATCATAGTTGAATATAATCCACTTCATAATGGTCATTTATATCACATAAATAAAACAAGAGAAAAAACTAATTGTGATGCTATTGTGGCAGTAATGAGTGGAAACTTTGCTCAAAGAGGTATTCCTGCCATAGTTGATAAGTGGAATAGATCTAAAATGGCTTTATTAAATGGCGTTGATTTAGTCATAGAACTTCCTTTAATTTATAGCTTATCTTCAGCTGAATTTTTCGCCTTTGGTGCAGTGAGTCTTTTAAATAGTTTGGGTGTCATCAATAATTTATGTTTCGGCAGCGAATGTGGTAATGCTGAAATATTATCTTTTATAGGAAAAATATTAACAGAAGAACCACTAGAATTTAAAAAAATTTTGAGAGAAAATTTAGATAAAGGGTTGTCCTATCCTCATGCTAGAAGCAAATCCTTAATTGAATTTCTTAACATTTTTGATAATAAAAAATTATTAAGTTATAATATAGAGGAAATATTGTCTTCTTCTAACAATATTTTAGGAATTGAATACTGCAAAAGTTTGATAAAACTTAATAGTTCCATAAATCCATTTTCTATACAAAGAGAAGGCGGTAAGTATAATAGCACATCTCTAAATAATAAATTTTCTAGCGCTACCTCTATTAGAAAATTTATAAAAGAGAATAAAAATTTAAAGGATATAGAAAAACATTTGCCTGCAAATGCATATAATATACTCTCCACCCTTCAGAATACTGATTATAAATTTGCCTTTGAAGACTTAATGCTACCTTACATTAAATATAAATCTATCTTGTACAAGAACTCGATAGAAAAACTCCCTGATGTATCAGAAGGTATTCATAATAGAATATATAAGTTTTTAGAAACTGCAGAAAGCTATAACGAATTAGTAAGTTCAGTTAAAACCAAAAGATATACATATACACGTATAAGCAGAATTTTGTGTCAATTTTTTTTAGGTTTCGAGAACTTTGACACTCCTAGCTTAAGACATAACCCTTGCCCCTATGCTAGAGTGTTAGGATTTAATGACATAGGGTTAAAGATATTAAAAGGAACAAAACAACACTCTTCAATACCCGTACATACCAAACTGCCTAAAGTTTTAGATGAAGTGCTTACCTTAGACTTAATTGGAACAAGAGCATATAGTTTGCTTAATAGAAATGTTAACTCTAACTCCGATTATCTAATAAGCCCGATTAAAGTAGAATAATTACTCTCTTTTCTAAATATAATTCTAGTAAGTTTATATAATTCTAAAAGTCTAAGTTTCCCCTTAGCTTAGAGACTTATATATTTATTAAATTTATATTTAATAAGAATTGATAATGAACAATTTAGAGTTATCCTAGGTTCTCCATTATCAATTCTCAATTTTAAAAAAGTGGGTGATTTAGGTTTGAAAATTATATTCTATATATTAATATTACTAATAATTCTATTATTAGTATACTTATTAAAAAACAAAAATGTACTTATAACTATAATCTGCTCTTTACTTATACTGCAGATTATAGCCGCACCAAAAATATGCATTGATGGAGCTATTTCAGGAGCATTACTTTTTTTCTATAAGGTATTTCCTTCTTTATTTTCCTTTTTAGTAGTATCTAATGTTATACTTTCTTATGATGGAGTTTACATATATTCTAAAATGCTTGGAAATGCTCTATGCAAACCTCTGAAACTTCCAAAAAGCTGTAGTTTTGTTTTAATTATAAGCGTATTGTGTGGATATCCATTAGGCGCAAAATATGCCTGCGATTTATACGAAAGAAATATAGTAGATCTTAAGACTTGCGAAAGGCTCCTAAATATAGCCTCTAATGCAAGCCCATTATTCATCTTAGGTTCCGTAGGTATATCTATGCTAAAAAGCCCCCTTATAGGCTATATACTTCTATTATCAAATCTACTTTCTTGTATAGCCATGGGTTTTATAATACCAAGCAAAATAATTTATAAAAAAAACGTTCCCGAAAAAAATCATATTTACTCAAATATGAATATTGGAAACGTCCTTAAAGAAAGTGTTGAAAATTCCATTAAAACTTGCTTATCTATAGGCGGATTCGTAACAGTTTTTTCTGTTATAAACAGTATATTTAAAAACAACTACCTATTTAGTGTACTAGTGTACCAAATATCAAATATACTTCATATATCTAAAGATATAGTGGAGGGCTCTATCCTCGGTATAATAGAAATGACTAATGGCTGTAGCTTGATTTCATCATCCAGCGCATCAATATTTACTAAGATAGCTATTGTAAGTTTTCTTTTTACATTTAGTGGTTTATCTATTATTTGCCAGGTTTATTCTTTTACTTACAAACTTGATGTGTCGATGAAAAAATATACACTAAGAAAAGTTTTTCAAGGATTAATATGTTCCTTTATAAGTATTTTATTATACAATATAGCTACTTTTAATTTTTCCAAACAAACTTTTACATACAATTATAGTGTACATAAGAATATAGAAAATATTTTTATATTAACTCTTTTTATTTTGATTTTTCCTTGGTTATTTTTTAAAATAAAAAATCTACTTCATATCTCTTAGTTCTTTGATATTTTCTCTTATTGAGTCTGTTTTTAAATCAATATTTGATTCTAAATCAGTTAGGAATTGTTGTAGCTCATTTTTAAGACCAATAATCATTTGATTGCTCTTGTCAGCGATTTCTCCATCTAACTGTTTTAGAATTTCATCAGCATAATCTCTAGCACCAAGTCTAATAGACTTTGCATTTCTTTGAGCAGAAGCTATTATTTCTTCTGCTCTAGAATTTGCCGCTTTTGTAAGATCATGATTTTCAACTTGTCTTCTTAAAAGAATTAAATTTTCTTTTTTTAAGTTTTCAGATTCCTGAATAGCCTCACTTAAAATTCTTTCCTTTTCCTCAACTATCCATTGAGCTTTCTTTAACTCATCTGGAAGATAGGCAATTATTTTTTCTATTATTTCTAAGGTTTCCTTTTTATCTAATACAACTTTTCCAGTCATAGGAACCTTAGCAGATGTTTCTATAATCTCTCTAAGATATTCTAGTAGTTTAATAACATCCATAGCATTCTCCCCTAAAGGCTACTAACCTTTTTAATAATATCAGTTATTATTTCATCTGGTACTAGGTCTTTAATACATCCTCCAAACATAGCTACTTGTTTTACAGAAGATGAACTTAAGAAAGAATTTTTAGAAGTAGCCATCATAAAAGTAGTTTCTATATCTGGATCCAACTTTTTATTCATAAGTGACATTTGAAATTCATATTCAAAGTCTGATACAGCCCTAAGTCCCTTTATTATAACTTTTGCATTCTGTTGTTTCATAAAATTAATTAATAATCCGCTAAAACACTGAACTTTTACATTAGGAATATGTTTTATTATTCTTTCAATTAATTCTACTCTTTCTTCAATATTAAAGAGACCTTTTTTATCAGGATTTACTAGAACCGCTACTATTATCTCGTCAAATACCTTAGCGGATCTTTCTATAATATCCAAATGACCGTTGGTTACTGGGTCAAAACTTCCTGGATATACTACCCTCATCATATTTTTAGTCCTCCTTGTATCTATAGAAGCAAACTATGGTATTACCATATTTTCTAGAGTCTATAAGAATTATTTTATCTGTCCCCTGATATATTTCTTCTTGTGAGTCAATTTTAGTTACTATAAGTCCATCAATATCTAATAATTCTTCTTTTTCTATAATTTCTATAGCTGGTGGAATCATATCTTTCATGTATGGGGGATCAATAAATATCAAATTGAAAACTACATTTTTCTTACTAAACTCCCCAAGAGCCTTATAAGAATCTAAATTAAAACATTTGCATATTTCTTGAAACTTTAAATTTTCTATATTTTTAGCAAGGAAAGGGAAAGTTTCACTACTTTTATCAACTAGATAGCACTGTTTAGCTCCTCTACTTGCAGCCTCTAACCCTAAACTTCCAGTACCAGCAAAAACATCTAAAACTGTAGCCCCATATACTCTATTTTGTATTATATTAAACATAGCTTCTTTGACTCTATCTAAAGTAGGTCTCGTAGTACCCATGCCAATTGGCGACATAATTTTTCTGCCCTTAGCAAGACCTGCAATGATTCTCATAATTTTTCCTCCTAGTATGCCTTATTAATCGATAAATATTATTAATCGACCTTTATGTATCTAACACTTACATATTATTTCTAAATTATAGCCATTTTTCTATAATATTTTAACATATATATCTTCAATATACAAAATTATTTTACTCATTAAAAATGTCGACTAAAGCATCTCTAAAACAAATTAATTTTTTTTGTAACTAAATATTAATTAAAACAAATAAGCCTTGTACTTTGTTCGATTTTTTCAAAGATTTCGTTTTTAATTCTTATATCTTTTTCATCAGCGCTTTCTATAAGCCTTTTCGCTTCCATATTAGCTATTTTAAGTAATTCAATATCTTGAACTACATCTGATAGTATTAGACTGTCTTCTCCAGATTGTCTAACTCCAAACATTTCTCCAGCACCTCTAATTTTCAAATCCTGCTCTGCAATAAAGAATCCATCATTACTGCTTTTCATTATCTCCATTCTTCTTCTAATTATATCATTTTTAATTTCTGCAATTAATATACAATAGGATTTATGCTGCCCCCTCCCAACTCTTCCTCTTAACTGATGAAGCTGAGCCAATCCAAATCTTTCCGAATTCTCTATTATCATAAGAGTAGCATTTGGAACATTTATTCCTACTTCTATAACTGTTGTTGATATTATAACCTTAATTTCTCCGTTTTTAAATTTATTCATGATTTCGTCTTTATTTTTAGGTGTCATTTTTCCATGTAGTATTTCAATATCTATATCTCTAAAATACTCTTCTTTTAATTCATTGTATAGTTTTTCCACAGAACTTAAGTTTAACTCCTCATTTTCCTCAACTAAGGGACAAACCACATAAACTTGCCTTCCTTTTTTGATTTCTTCCACCGCAAAATTATAAGCCCTATCTTTTCCAGATTTATTTATATAATAGGTTTCTATCTTCTGTCTTCCCGGTGGAAGTTCATCAATAATAGATACATCTAAATCTCCATAAAGATACAGACTTAAAGTTCTTGGTATAGGCGTAGCAGTCATAACAAGCGTATCTACATTTTTACCCTTGTTAGTCAACTTACTCCTTTGCATTACACCAAATCTATGCTGTTCATCTGTAACTACCATACCTAAATTATTAAATTCTACATCCTCTTCTATTAATGCATGAGTACCTATTATTAAATCTACTTCTCCTTCTTTTAGTGCCCTTTTTATTTCTTCCTTATTTTTTTTTGTAGTACTGCCACAAAGTAATTTTATATTAATATTAAAATCCTTTAAAAGTTTTTCTGCCTCAATATAATGCTGTGTAGCCAATATTTCCGTTGGCGCCATTAAAACCCCTTGATATCCATTTTTAATTATGTTAAATAGAGCTATAAACGCTACAATTGTTTTACCACTACCTACATCCCCCTGAACTAATCTATTCATTGGGCATCCTTTTTTCTCATCTATTAAAATCTCTCTTATCACTCTGCTTTGTGCATTTGTTAAGTTATAGGGCAATCTTTCTTTTAAAAATTTCAATTCTTCAGCAACCTTGAAAGCTATTCCATTTTTATTTTTATTAAAATAATCCTTAAGCATTAATATTTTTAATGAATAAGTAAATAATTCTTGAAATTTTAATCTTTTTGTAGCTTCATACAAATCCTGAGATTTTTCTGGATTGTGTATAACTCTTATAGATTTATCTAAGTTGCATAGCTTATACCTTTCTATAATTAATGCTGGAAGATTTTCATCTATAGTAACTTCTCTTAGCACCTGGTTAATTAATTTTATAATTAAATTATTTGTAACTCCCGACTTAAGAGGATATTTGGGTATTATCTTTTCTTCAGTTATGATATTTTCATTATTCTTAACTAAAGCAGGATTGGTAATGCAAATTTCTCCTCTAAAATCCTGCAACTTACCCATTATAGTATATTCTTTATTTATTCTAAAATAATTTTTTATATAAGGCTGATTGAACCATTTACCCTTAAACAAATTGTTACCATCATCAAAAACAATAGTTGAAAGCACTTTTCCAGCTTTAGTTTTTATATCTTTCTCAATTCTTACAACCTTACAATTAATTATAACCTTACCAAAATTGTTATTTCCCGGCAAAGTATCACAAGCTGAAATCATTTCATAATCCCTTGGGAAATATAAAAGCAAATCTAATATATTAAAAATACAGCATTTTTCTAGGGCTTCTGCAGTCTTAGGTCCTACACCTTTTATACTGCTTATACTATCATATACATTCACTAAATCACCTCATTTTTGCAAGTTATGATGTTTTTATCCATATATACTCATATAAATAAAAAAAGCCTTTTAGGCTTTTTTTTATTCAACAGAAACTATAAAGTAATATAAAGGCTGCTGTCCATTATAACTCTGAATATCTAAGTTTGGATACTTTGCTTCAAGATTACTTACGAATTCTTCTACTCTTTCTTCTTCACAATCTTTTCCATGGAATATAGTAATTAGCTCACTATCTTTATCAACCATATGTTCAATAATATTTTCACATACAACAAACATATTTTCTCCAACTTCTTGTATCTTTCCTTCTATTAGGCCTAGAATGTTTCCTTCTTTAATGTTTTTCCCATCCATCTCAGTATCTCTTACAGCATAAGTAATCGAACCAGAGTTAACTGAATTTATTGCTTCTTCCATAGCTTGTATGTTGTATTCTAAGTCTGCGTCTGGATTAAATACAGTTGCTGCTGTAATCCCCTGTGGGATTGTTTTTGTAGCTACTACTTTTACATTTTTATCTGACAACTCAGCCGCTTGATTAGCTGCCATAATTATATTTTTATTATTTGGAAGTACAAATATATTTTCTGCATTTATCTTATTTATACACTGGAGTATATCCTGAGTACTCGGATTCATCGTCTGTCCACCTTCAATTACAGAGTCTACACCCAAATCTTCAAATATATTTTTAATTCCTTCTCCCATTGCCACAGACACAAAAGCGTATTTTTTTAATTCTCCATCAACTTTAGAAACAACCGCTTCATCTTCAGTTGTAGCTGCCTTCTGTTGTGAGTATACCTTATCCTCCATATTTAACACATGTCTATGCTGCTCTCTCATATTATCTATTTTTATTTTTGAAAGTTCCCCTAATTTAATAGCCTGAGAAAGAACCCAACCTGGATCATCTGTGTGTATATGAACTTTTATAATATCCTCATCATTTACTACCACCATGGAATCACCCATAGTTTCTATATTCCTCTTAAACTTATTTATATCACTATTATTTGAACGAATAAAAAATTCAGTGCAGTAGCCAAATTTTATATCCTGCTCACCTAAATTTTTAGCAGCAGATTGTACTGAAGTTTCATTAACTTCTTTAACTTCTACTAATTCCATACCCTCTCTCAAGGCTTCATACATACCCTGTAGTATTATAAGAAGTCCCATACCACCTGCATCAACAACTTTTGCTTTTTTAAGTACAGGAAGCATTTCAGGTGTTTTATCTAAAATTAGTTTACTATATTCACAAACCTCTTCTAAAAGCTCTGTTATGTCACTTTGTTTTGACTTGACAGCACTTTCGCCTGCTGCCCTTACAATTGTAAGAATAGTTCCTTCTGTTGGTCGCATCACAGCCTTATAGGCGGATTTTGAACCTTCCATTAGGCTATTAGCAAATTCAAAAGCATTAGCTTCATTCTTTCCGTCTAATCCTTTTGCTATACCTCTAAATATCTGTGAAAGTATTACTCCTGAGTTACCTCTTGCTCCCATAAGAGCACCTTTAGCCAATTTTCTTGAAACTTCTCCCAAGGATGTATCATTCATATTTTGTATTTCTGATACAGCAGTTCTAAATGTCATAGACATATTAGTTCCAGTATCACCATCTGGAACTGGAAAAACATTTAATGCATTTACGTACTCCTTTTGTTCCTCCAGCTTATTACTAGCATTTACAACCATATTGTAAAAGCTCTGCCCATCTATATTTAAGTGTTTCATTTTTCTGAATTACCTCCCTAGACTCTAACACCTTGAACATTTACTGTGATGCTTGAAACTTTAATTCCTGTATAGTTTTCTATATTGTATCTTATCTTTTGAATTATGTTATTTGCGATAACAGATATTTTAGTACCATATTCTACCATTATATATAACTCTATAAATAATTCATTGTCTTTAGACCGAACTTTTACACCTTTGCTTAAACTTTCACCTTTTATTAATTCCCATAATCCATCCTTAGCGTTTTTTGAAGCCATACCTACAACACCGTAACATTCCATAGTTGAAATTCCTACAATATTGGCAACTACATCTTCTGAGTAATTAATATAACCATTTTCATTGGCAATATTACCTATCATATAAAACCCTCCTAACTATAGCACCATATAACATATTTTATATTAAATAACTCATTTATTCAAGGAAATATATTATTTATGATGTTATTTTTACTATTTAATTTTATTATATACTTGCGCGAATTATGTATTGTGTGGTAAAATAATAAATGTTTGAATTGAGAAGATTTTATCTTCACAATTTTTTAAGGAGGTGTTTTTAATGTCAAGAAAGTGCGAAATATGCAATAAAGGCGTTGTATTCGGCGTTCAATACAGCCATTCACATCGTCAATCTAAAAGAACTTGGGCTCCAAACATAAGAAAAGTTAAAGCTATAGTTGAAGGAACACCAAAAACTATACATGTTTGTACAAGATGCCTACGTTCCGGTAAGGTTCAACGTGCTATATAAAAATGAGAAATAAAAATGCAATTGTTTATACAATTGCATTTTTTTCTTATTCTTTATATGAATTAATTGTGATAAAATTTATAGTTATATAATGACCTTTTATATGTTATTTTTTCCTTCTGAAAAGTTTTATAAAAGAAGATAAGAAACTAGGTAACTTAAAAGCAAATATTTTCATAAAAGTACCTCCTTTATTTATTGTGTCCTATTAAGTACCAGCCACAGTAAATCAATGCACCTCCTACAGCTATTATCCATCCCCAAATAGGGATAACAACTGTTATTACTACCCCTATCCCAATAGATGCACTGATTAGTCCTAATCTTCTATATTTTCTTTTAACACTTCTTTTCGTCACATCATTATCCCCCAAAAGTGCTTTATAATATTATATGCATCATACTTATATACTGTTACAATAAATTATACTAATCTTTGCTATAAAATATAAGTAAAATTCCACTCTTAAAATCAATATCTACATCATTATTTAAAAATTCATTTGATATTGTACGGGGATCTCCTAAAGTTAAGTCATAATGGTCAAGCTCATATTTAGCTCCTCTTATATTTAAATCTTGCACTTTATCACAGTATGCTTGAAGAGAAAAAGTCATTCCTTTTTCTTTTTTTATTCTTATAGATTTATCGGTTATTTCAATAATATTATAATCATCCTTTATATATGCCTTGATGTTTAATTTTAAACATCTTAAAAGCATACCTATGTTTCCCATTAAATGATCGATTCTTGTTCCGGTACATCCTAAAAATACGATTTCATTAGCTCCAAGCTTAATTGATTTATCTAGGACAAGTTCAGTATCTGTAAAATCCTTATCTTCTGGATATGTATCTATAATACAGTTTTCTTGTGTTGAAAAAAAGCTTAAAGCTTCTCTGCTTATAGAATCAAAATCTCCCATTAGAAAATTCGGTATTATATTATATTTATATAAACATTCTCCACCGCTATCCGCACAAATTAAAAATGAACTATCTTTAAGCTCTTTTTTAATTAGGTCATAAGAGGGAGGATTTCCCCCAGACACTATTACTATTTTCATTTTAAAGATCCCTTCTCAAATCCTTTATGTTTTGTTCTATCATGCCATCTTTGAATACTGCTGATCCTGCAACAATTACATTAGCACCGCACTGTACCACTTCTTTAATGTTATCTTTTCCTATGCCACCATCAACCTGAATCATAAGGTCCTTATTAAGTATATTACTTAGCTCTTTTACTTCTTTAATTTTATCTGAACAATATTTTATGTATTTTTGACCACCAAATCCTGGATTTACAGTCATTATAAGCACCATGTCTAAATTAGGTATTAAGTATTTTATGCTTTCTACAGAAGTAGCAGGATTTAAAGCTATAGCAGCCTTTATTCCAAAACTTTTAATATAATTTACAGTTCTATCTATATGTCTGTCCGCTTCATAATGTATCGTTATAATATCCGCTCCAGCTTTTACAAAATCCTCTATGTATCTTGATGGTTCCTCTATCATTAAGTGTACATCGAAAGGAAGCTTTGTTAAATTTCTTATACTTTTAATAATTGGTATTCCAAAAGATATATTAGGTACAAACATTCCATCCATTACATCTATATGGACTAAGTCTGCACCACACTTTTCTAAATTTTTAACTTCTTCTCCTAGTTTTGAAAAATCTGCTGATAATATTGAAGGTGCTATTTTAATCATAATTTATTCCCCCTAGTATTCCTTATTAGTGCGTAAAGATTATTAATCTTTATGTCCCTTAATTTGTTAGCAAATCGGTAGTATAATAAGTTGAAATCTACCATTGCTTTCTATTCATAATCTCTTCTAAAGTCTTTACATAAAATTCATAACGTTTAACGTTTATTTCAGAGTTTTCTACTGCATTTTTTATAGCACAATTTGGCTCTTTATGATGGGCACAACCTGTAAACTTACAGTTTCCTATGTACTCTTGGAATTCCGGAAAACAATTTTCCAACTCTTGTTTTGATATGAAATCAATGTCCATTGAGGAAAATCCTGGTGTGTCTACTACAAAACCCTCACCTACATCTATAAGTTCGCTATGTCTAGTGGTATGTTTACCTCTTCTAAGTCTTTCACTTATTTCCCCAGTTTCCATAAGTTCTCGTCCTGCTATTGTATTTAAGATAGTAGATTTTCCTACCCCTGATGGACCACAAAAAACGGTAATATTTTTCTTTAATTTTTCTTTAACTTGATCTATTCCATAGCCCTCTTTAGCTTTTATAAACAAAACTTCATATCCTGTACTTCTTATCATATCCACTATTTCATTTGTTTCCTCGCTTGAGGCCAAATCTAACTTATTGAAACACACTATTACTTTAAGATTATTAAACTCACAATTTATTAAAAACTTATTAAGTAAGTCCTCATTTATTTCAGGATTTTTCAAAGCAAAAACCACTAGAGCCTGAGTAACATTTGAAACTGCAGGTCTTATTAACTGGTTACTTCTTGGATAAATTTTATCTATGACTCCTTTTCCGTTTTTAACTTCAATTTCTACTATGTCTCCTACCATAGGAGTAAGTTCATTATGTCTAAACTTACCTCTTGCCTTACACTCAATTATTCCTTCATCAGTTTTAATATAATAAAATCCAGCTATACCTTTTACTATAGTTCCTTGCATAATTCCTCCTATTCTATAATTAAATATTATCTATCAATTTCTATTATACATGAAGTGAAATTTGAATCCAATTGATTTTAAACTCCATATGGTTTTTATTTATTCTGATAAAACTCTCGCTTTTGCAAGCGAGAGTTATTTTATATCTAATTTGCTTCAAAATTAAACTTTTTATACAATGTATCCGATGACTACCCGCTCTAATACTCCCATCTTTATATGAAACTCCTCTTCCTAACGTCAGAGGAGTAAGCGATTCACACAAAATCGTAGATTTTGGTTCTCTGCTTAACTGGGAGTAAAGAGCGGCTACGTCCCTGGATTCGTTCAACTAAGAATCAGATGCGGTTTGAAACCCCACCTGATTCAAGTTTCCACTTCATAAAAACCCTGACCTTTAATTAGATTTATATTATTTTAATTAAACTATCTTTTTACTTGAAGGAGAAATATCTTTATTGGCTTTTTTTGTTGGTTTCACTATCACTGGACTTCTGAGGTGTTGTATTACTACTTCCTCCTGTTTGTTGCTGTCCAGTACTTCCGCCTGTAGTACCACCTGTAGTGTCACCAGTACTTCCTGCGCTACTCTGTCCATTTCCGTCACCTTGTTGCTTTCCTCCACTTGTTTGAACAGTGCTGTTATCTCCTGGCTGTTGCCCACTAGCACCATCATTTTCAGGTGTTGTATTCTTTATTTCTGCTTCTTTATATTTATAGTAACTTAAATTAACTGCAGTACCTTGTTTTACTTGTTGTGATGGTTCTACGCTTTGACTTGTTACTTTTCCATCTTGAGACTTATCTGAAGTATTTACTATTGTTTTTGATACTTTAAGTCCCGCATTAGATATTGTCGCTGATGCTTCATCAATATTCTTACCAATTACATCTGGCACAGTTGTAGATTTCACTTGTGGTCCCATACTTACTACTAAGTTTACCTTAGTATCAGTTGTTGCATTAGAATCTGGCTCAGGACTTTGACTTATTACAAACCCATAAGGCACATCATTACTATAGCTTGTAGATTTACTTCCTATCTTTAATCCACTATTAGTTATAATATCTTTAGCTAATTTTGAGTCAATACCTATCAAATTAGGAACTGCTAAACTGTCCTGTCCACCACTTATACTTACTCTGACATCTGAATTAATTTTCACCTTTGTTCCTTCATCTGGATATGTTTTAAGTACAGTTCCTTCTGGTTTATCACTTTTTTCTTTACCTATTAGTACAAATTTTAATTTTTTGTCTTCTACTGCTTTTTTCGCATCCTCTTGCTTCATACCTACGATATTAGGTACTGTTGTTTCTTTTGCTGAACCCAATGATATCTTGCTAAAGGCAAAGTATCCTGAAACGGTACCCATTACTATTACAAGAATTGCTATGGCAATTCCCATTATGGTTTTTTTCTTTCGAGAATCTATTCCATTTCTATTTTTGGGGCTTTTATCATCTTCTTCATAATCATGCTTATCATTTATAACTATTGCATCCATAACTCTAGTCATATCATTATCTAAACTATTGGTACGTATATTAAACTCTTGTTTATTTTCTATTTTCTTTAAATCTACTAACATATCTTTTACATTTTGATATCTTTTAATAGGTTCTTTTTCCACAGCCTTTAATATAAGCTTATTTAAACTCTCTGGAATATTCCCATTTAATTCTTTAGGTGGTAAAACCGGTTCTTGTATATGTTTTAAAGCAACTGATACAGGACTTTCTGCATCATAAGGTACTCTTCCTGTAACCATTTCGTAGATTACTATGCCTAGAGAATAGATATCTGTTCTACAATCAACAAAACTTCCTTTAGCCTGCTCTGGAGAAAAGTAATGCGCTGATCCCATAATCTTACTGGAGTTAGTTATAGTTACTGAATTCGAAGCCTTAGCTATACCAAAATCAGTAACTTTAACTAAGCCTTCATATGTAACTAAAATATTATGAGGTTTTATATCCCTATGTATAATATTATTTCTATGGGCACACTCAAGAGCTTTACCAATTTGAATAGCTATGTTTGCTGTCCTATTTGTATCAACTTTTCCCTCTTCTTGTATTACTTGTTTTAAAGTTTTCCCATTGATATATTCCATTACTATATAATTAATATCGCCCTGGGTTCCTACATCATAAATATTTACTATATTGTTATCTGAAAGACTAGCTGCTGCTGTTGCTTCTCTCTTGAACTTTTCAACAAATTCTTTATCACTAGAAAATTGTTCCTTTAGTATCTTTACAGCAACATAACGATCTAACAGGTGACATTTTGCTTTATAAACTAAAGCCATACCACCTTCACCTATTCTTTCTAATAACTCATACCTATTTCCTAGCATAGTTCCTATCATCTTCACACTCTCCTCCAAATACAATAACTGATATGTTATCTCTTCCACCTTTTAGCTTACTTAAATCTACTAACATCCTACAGGCATCCTGGTTATTATTATTTAGTATTATATCATACATCTCACTAATATTTACCAAATTAGATAAACCATCTGTACACAAAATGACTTTTTTGATGTCAGATAAATCTATTTTAAATGTATCTATTTCTACAGATATGTTTGTGCCCAATGCTCTTGTTATTATGTTTTTATTAGGATGAGTTGCTGCCTCTTCTTCTGTAATACTGCCTTCGTCAATTAACTGCTGAACAAGGGAATGATCTTTGGTTACTTTTGTTATACCGTTGTACTTCATAATATAACAACAACTATCCCCTACATTAGCTACTACCATTTTACCGCCTCTTACTAAACATACAGTTATAGTTGTCCCCATTCCAACTAATCCTTCGCTCACCTTTGCTAATTCAAAAATTTTTGTATTAGCAACCTTTATGCTGTCAATCAAAACACTTTCCATATCATCAACATTATCTAAGGACTTTATGTAGGAAATAGCAGTTTCTACTGCAAGTTTGCTAGCTACTTCTCCTGCATTATGCCCACCCATTCCGTCGGCAATAATGTAGATGCCAATATCATTATCTTCATAAAATCCCACAAAATCTTCATTAATTTTCCTAGTATTACCTATATCTGATAAAATCCCCACCATTTTTTTACACCCCTTTTATATCATTATTTGATTCTAAATAACTTCTTCTTAATTGTCCACAAGCAGCATTAATATCCGAGCCCATTTCTCTTCTTATGGTAGTCTCTATACCACTTTCTATTAGTATATTATAAAACCTTTTTATATTATCCATAGAAGATTTTTGGAAATTGTTTTCTTTTACTTCATTTACGGGTATTAAATTAACATGACATAATGTACCTTTCAACAAATCTACTAATTCCATTGCACATTCCTTGCTGTCATTAGACTCTTTTACTAGAGCATATTCAAAGGTTATTCTTCTTTTAGTCTTATCTATATAATATTTGCATGACGTCATAATCTCCTCTATGGAGTATTTATTAGCTATAGGCATCATATTCTTTCTTAAATCATCATTTGGTGCGTGAAGTGAGATTGCTAATGTTATCTGAAGATTTCTATCTGCTAAGTCCTTGATTTTAGGTACTATCCCACAAGTAGATAGAGTTATATGCCTCTGTCCTATATTAAGACTATATTCAGCATTTACTATATTTAAGAACTCCATTACATTATCATAGTTATCCAATGGTTCACCACTTCCCATTAAAACTATATTTGATATTCTCTCTCCAGTTTGCTCCTGTGCCTTTAAGATTTGAGCTAGTATTTCCCCATTGGTTAAATTTCTTACCATTCCTTCTTTAGTTGACGCACAAAACTTGCATCCCATTCTGCATCCTATCTGAGTTGAAACACATATAGAATTACCATGCTTATATTTCATAACTACAGATTCAATAATATTACCATCTTTATATTTATAAAGAAACTTAAAGGTATCATCAACCTTAGATTTATATAAATGAACAACTTCTGGTATTTCTATATAAAAACTTTTTTTAAGTTTTTCTTTGGTTGCTTTTGGGATATTGTTCATACTATCAAAATCCCATATATTTTTTTTATATATCCAGTCAAATACCTGTTTTCCTCTGAACTCACTTTCTTTATTTTCTTTCATCCACTGCTTTAATTTATCAAGATTCAAATCTAAGATATTGTACATATATTACACCTACCTATGTCTTATCATTTTAGCAACGAAGAACCCATCCATATTTTTATCAGGCAAAATAGTTATATATCCTTCTTTGTGATAAATGATATTATCTATTTTTCCATAATAAAGCGGTTCTATTTTAAACTCTGGACACTTTTTAATAAACCACTTTATATTTTCTTCATTTTCCTCTTTACTTAAAGTACAAGTAGAGTAAATAAGTTTTCCGTCTTTTTTAACATATTTAGCAGCACTTAACATAATTTCTCTTTGAACTTTAACTAAGTTTTTTATAATTTCTTTATCTTTCGTCCATTTAATTTCCGGTTTTTTTCTTATTATCCCAAGTCCAGAACAGGGTACATCTATAAGAACTCTGTCGCCTTTATCCTTATAGGCTTCAGAGTAAATTGCCGCATCCAAAACACCACATTGAATATTATTTATTCCTAGTCTTTCAGCATTCTCTTTAATTAATGATAATTTATTTTCGTGGATATCAAAGGCTAATACTTTTCCAGTATTATTCATTATCTCTGCAGCATGGCACGCCTTCCCACCTGGCGCACTACATAAATCTAAAACAATCATATTTTCTTCTAAATCCATAGAAGGTGCTATAAGCATTGCGCTTTCATCCTGAACAGTAATTAATCCATTTTTAAATAAAGGATTATCATCTATACTTCTTCCTTTTTTTATTTGTATAGCCTCCGGACAAATTTTACCTTCCTCTACATCATATCCATTTTCCTCAAGCCTATTCCAAGCTTCTTCATAATCTATTTTTAAGTTATTTACTCTTACAGTTACAGAGGGAACTAGATTTAAGCCTTTAAGAATTATTTCAGCTTGTTCATTACCATAACCATCTACAAATAGCTTAACCATCCATGTAGGAAACGAGTATTTAAAGCATAATTCCTCTAATTTATTATTTTTCTTATAATAATCTGCTGAACCTTTTGTTCTTAAATAACTTCTTAAAACTCCGTTAACAAGCTTTGCACCCTTTGGCGACTTATTTTTAGCTAACTCTACAGCTTCGTTTACTACTGCAAACTCCGGAATTTTATCTAAATATGCAATTTGGTATACAGATATTCTAAGAATATTTAATATATATGTCTCTAATTTTTCAAGCCCGCTTTTTATATAGTAGCTTAAAATATTATCAATGGTATATCTATATTTTAAAGTTCCATATACTATTTCAGTTACTAGAGCTTTGTCTTTATCATTTAACTCAGAATTATTTAGCTCTCTACTTAATACTACATTGGAATACGCATTCTTATCAAATACTTCCTTCAATATTTTTACTGCTGTTTTTCTAGCACTGTTCATTATATTACCTCTACTTTAAATTATTTTTTCATTAGTCATCTCTTCTACTTATTAAAATTAATCTTATCAATTCAGATATAGATGTTAAAGCCGCTGCAACATAGGTCATTGCCGCTGCACTTAAAACGGATTTTGCTCCTTTTAATTCATCCTTGTAAAGTATACCTTTGTATTCCAGTACTTTCAAAGCCCTATTAGATGCATTGAATTCCACTGGAAGGGTTATAACTTGAAAAGCAACCACTACTGTAAAGAGTAATATTCCTATACCAATAAGCTGCTTCAATCCAAAAACCATACCTAGTAGGAAAAGTATCCAGGAAGCATTAGATCCGAAATTAACTGCTGGAACAATAGAGTTTCTAACAACTAAAGGCACATATCTTTCTTTATGCTGAATTGCATGACCTGTTTCATGGGCAGCAACTCCAATAGAAGCTACGGAATTACCATAGTACACCTCTTGTGAAAGTCTCATAACTCTTTTTGAAGGATCATAATGATCTGTCAATCTGCCTGGTACAACTTCAACAGGTACATCATATAACCCATTACTATCTAAAAGCAATCTTGCCACTTGAGATCCTGTATAACCATTGCGGTTACCATATTTGGAATATTTATTAAATGTAGATGAAACCTTAAATTGAGCCCAAGCTGCTATTAGCATTGCTGGAATTAATATAATAAAGCTACTGTCAAAAAACATAACTGTACCTCCATTCACTTATAAGTTTTTTATTAAATATTAGTAAATACTTAGTTTTCTAGTTGTTTGTCTGTATCTATCATTCTAGTATAATGCCTTTTTCCAGTTCATGTCCTTTAATATATTCACTAACATACATAGGTTTTCCGCCTGGAAATTGTATCATTTTAAGCAGTAAAATTCCTTCTTTGCAGGCAACTTTTATACCTTCTTTTGTTACATCTAATATATATCCCGGTTCATTGCTAGATTTATCATCTAATGCTTTAGCTTCATAAACTTTCATGCTTTCACCGTCATATTGAGTATATGCGATTGGCCAAGGGTTTAATCCCCTTATATGATTCTTTATATTGATATTACTTTCATTCCAATTGATTTTAGCTATATCCTTATCAAGCATTTTTGCATAGTCTGTAGGAGTTTCTTCTTGCTTTTCCCTTAAAATAGTTCCTTCCAATAAACCTTTGATAGTTCTCACCAAAAGTTCACTGCCATCTTCCATTAAAATATCATGAAGCTGCCCCGCTGTCATGTCTTCAGTGATTTTTACATTACTCTTTAAAAGCATATCGCCTGTATCTAACCCTACATCCATAAACATTGTAGTGTTTCCACTTTCTTTTTCTCCATTAACAATTGCCCAATTTATTGGAGCAGCTCCTCTGTATTTGGGAAGTAATGACGCATGTAGGTTTATACAACCATACTTAGGTATATCTAATACTTCTTTTGTAAGTATTTGCCCATAAGCTACCACTATAATAAAATCCGGTTTCATATCTTTTAACATTTTCAGAATTTCAATATCATTTTTTAGTTTTTCTGGTTGAAATACAGGTATATTATTCTCAATAGCTACTTCTTTCACAGGAGACATAGCTAACTTTTTACCCCTACCCTTAGGTTTATCTGGTTGAGTAAATACAGCTTTTACTCCGAATTCAGCAATAAGTCCTTTTAAAGAAGATACTGCAAAATCTGGAGTACCCATAAATACTATATCCATATTTTACTTACCTCCCTTATCACTTATAACCTTGTCAATAAACAATACACCCTCTAGATGATCAATTTCATGACATAATGCTCTAGCAAGCAGTTCTTCTCCCTCTACTATGATTTCTTCACCTTTTTCATTTAAAGCTTTTACTTTAACTTTATAAGGTCTTTCAACTTCACCTTGTTCTCCAGGAACACTCAAACATCCTTCTACATCCACATAACTGCCTTCAGTAGATATAATCTCTGGATTAATAAGTCTTAATATACCTTCTCCTATATCTATAACCACAACTCTTTTAAGTATACCTACCTGCGGTGCCGCAAGTCCTACTCCATCAGCATCATACATAGTTTCTTCCATGTCATTTAGTAAAGTTAGAATTCTTTCATTTATAGCATCTACCTCTTTACTTCTTTTTCTAAGTAATTCATCTCCATGTTTTCTTATAGTTCTTAAAGCCATTATTTCTACCTCCAAAATTTATCCGAACTTATACAAATATAGTGTTACAATAAACTATTCGGATTTATATCTATACTCACTCTTATATCATTATAAACATCTTTTAATAAATCATAAACTATTTTTCTTACATTCTCTGAAAATTTTCTATCTAGTTTACCTTTTAATATAATTTGCCATCTATATAATTCTTTAATTTTAGAAATTTCACAAGGACATGGTCCTAGCATTTTAATTTTATCACTTTTTTCTAATTCATTTTTTAAAAATATGCCAACATTTTGTATATTTTTTATTAATAGATTTTCATTCTTACTACTCATATTAATAAGTAATATATCTACAAAGGGTGGATAATCCATGTTATCCCTTAGCTCTATTTCTTCTTTATAAAAACTTTCATAATTACTTTCTGCTGCATACCTTATACTATAGTTTTCCGAGTTATAGGTTTGAACTATAACTTCTCCCTTTTTTTCTCCTCTTCCAGCTCTGCCTGAAACTTGTGTTATAAGTTGAAATGTTCTTTCTGCTGAACGGAAATCTGGTAGATTTAGAGATAAATCTGCAGCAATTACTCCTACTAGAGTAACATTTTTAAAATCAAGACCCTTTGCTACCATTTGTGTTCCTATTAATATATCTGCCCTTCCACTTTTGAATGTATTATATATTTCTTCATAGGAATTCTTTCCTCTCGTTGTATCAAAATCCATTCTCAGCGTATTTGCAGTTGGAAAACATTTTTTTATTTCTTGCTCTATCTTTTCAGTGCCCACACCAAAATACTTAACATATTTGCTAGCACACTTAGGGCAAGTATGTGGTACTGATTGGCTGCTGCCGCAGTAGTGGCACATTAACTTACCTCCACCGCTATGATAGGTAAGTGCTATATCACAATTATTACATTTAAATACATATCCACACTTTCTACAGGACACAAAAGTAGAAAATCCTCTTCTATTTAAAAAAAGTATTATCTGCTCTTTCTTGCTTAATCTATCCTCAATTGCTTCATATAAGTTCTTACTAAAAATAGACCTATTATTATTTAAAAGCTCCTGTCTCATATCCACAATTTCTACTTCGGGTAAAACAGCACCGTCAGCTCTTTTTTTTATTGTTATTAGATCAATTTCTCCCTTGCTACATCTATAATAGGTTTCTATAGAAGGTGTTGCTGATCCTAATACTAATTTACAGTTATCTATCTTGCATTTTAGCACTCCAATTTCTCTTGCATTATATTTAGGATTACTATCTGACTTATAACTTCCTTCATGTTCCTCATCTATAACTATTAACCCTAAATTTTTAAAAGGTAAAAAAATTGCGGATCTTGCTCCAATAGCTACCTTTACCTTACCCATCTTTACACGAAGCCACTCATCATATCTTTCTCCATCTGATAACCTACTATGAAACACACTTATATCCTTACCAAATCTACCTTTAAATCTTTCTACCATTTGAGGCGTAAGTGCAATCTCTGGGACAAGTATAATAGCTTCCTTATTTTGTTTTATCATCTGGCTTACTAGGTGCATATATATTTCCGTCTTCCCACTTCCTGTAACACCATGAATTAAAAATATTTTTTTATCTGAATATAATATTCTATTTACAGCTATATTTTGTTCATCATTTAAACTTTTTTCTAGATACTGATCATATTGCTTTACATTATAACGATTGATAATCTGATCCTGAGCAGAAAGAAAACCATATTTTAGCATTGTATTTATTGAGGATAATGATAGATTATACTCCTTACTAAGAGCAGTTTTAGTGTAAAGGCCATCCTTAGCTTTTACTATTTCATAAATATTCTTATATGGTTCTTTATAAAACTTACCTTCTAGCATTTTACCACTATATATTAATGTTTCTCTTTTATTTTTCATTCCTTTAAAAATGCCAGTTGGAATAAAAACCTTTATACAATCAAGATAAGTACATAAGTACTTTTCCCTCATTTCTTTTATTACAATCAAATCCTTTTTTGTAAACAAAGGAAATTCATCACATATTTCTTGTATTTCTTTTATTCTTCCTTTACTCTCACATTCCTCATAAAGTTCCACTACGAAACCATCTATTTTTTTATTTCCCATTCCAAAAGGTACTTTTACTCTAAAACCAATATCTATTATATCAACTAGGTGTTCAGCAATCTTATAAGTAAAAATTTTATCCACTTGTATTGAACTATTATTAACTATAATACCTACGTATTTAAACACTCAATCACCCTTTTAAGATTAATACTAAATAAGAGAGGCATAATCTTACAGTAAGTCGTAAGTTTCAGCCCCTCTTGTTTAAACATTTATTAAATCAAATAGCTCACTAGCTACCTGTCTTTTTGACATCTTATCTAAATGAATAGTCTTTCCACCTCTGCAAATTATAGTTACTTTATTATTATCGGAAGCAAAACCTGTATCAGTAGCTGTAATGTCATTAGCCACAATGTAATCTAGATTTTTATTATTTAGCTTCTTTTGAGCATTTTCTAGTAAGTCATTGCTTTCAGCAGCAAATCCTACAAGAATCTGATTCTTTTTTAAAGTCCCTAATTTTTTTAATATATCATTATCTTTAGTTAAAATTAAATTAAATTCATCTTCTGCTTTTTTTATTTTTCTATCTGAATACTGCTTTGGTTTATAATCTGCTACAGCAGCAGCCTTAATTACTATATCCTGTTCATTGAATCTATCTAAAACTTCTTTTAGCATTTCTTCATTAGTCCTAGCATCAACTACTTTTACTCCAAATGGCACAACTAAATTGGTAGCTCCACATATAAGAGTTACCTCTGCACCTCTATCCCTTGCTTCTTCAGCTATAGCATATCCCATTTTTCCAGATGATCTATTGGTTATATATCTCACTGGATCTATAGAAGCTATAGTTGGTCCTGCTGTTACAAGAACCCTCTTACCCTGTAAATCCTTTTTATCATACATCATACTTTGTATATATTCAGAAATAAGTTCCGTATCAGCAAGTTTACCTTCACCTTCATCACCGCAAGCTAGCCTTCCACAAGCAGGACTTATAAATTTGTATCCAAAATTTTGGAGTTTATTAATGTTATCTTGAACAATTGGATTAGTATACATATTCGTATTCATAGCAGGAGCGAAAACTACTGGGGCTTTCGTAGCCATGATAGTAGTAGATAGTAAATCATCTGATATACCATTGGCAACCTTACCTATAATATTTGCAGTAGCCGGAATTACAGCTATCAAGTCTGCTTTTTTAGCTAGTGAAATATGCTGTATTTCCCAAGCCTTAGGTTCAGAAAACATATCTAAATTTACAATATTTTGGCTCAAACTCTGAAAACTTAAAGGAGTTACAAACTTTGTAGCTGATTCTGTCATTACAACATGTACTTCAAAGTCTTTCTTCTTTAGTTTGCTTATTACATCCAATGCTTTATAAACCGCAATGCCCCCTGTCACTCCTACAATTACAGTCTTTTTAGCATTTATCATTACTTAATACCTTCTCTGACAGTTTCGTAAGTAATTATTTGTTGACTTACTTCATTTATTGATATTGTAACAGGCTTATTTGAAGTTATTTTTACAAGAGGCTCCTCCCCCTCGATTAATTGTCTTGCTCTCTTAGCAGTTATAGTTACTAATGTAAATCTATTTTCTACTGTTTTTAATAAATCGACTATTGATGGATTAATCATAGAGTTGCTCATGAATAATTCCCTCCTTTGAATCTAATATTTTTCCTTTTACTCTATCAACTCTGCATCTTTCAGCTACCATTATACCGTGTATCTTTTTTACTGCTTCTTCTACAGTATCGTTAACAACTGCATAATTGTATTTAGATACATAATTTATTTCTTTATATGCTGATTTAAATCTTGTCATTAATGATTCAGGTGTTTCACTGCCTCTATTAATTATTCTTTTCTTAAGTTCTTCCATCGAAGGTGGAAGTATAAAAATAAATACTCCTTCAGGATATGATTCTTTTACTTTTAATGCTCCTTGAATATCTATTTCTAATATGACATCATTTCCATTATCTATAGCTTCTAAAGCTTTGGATTTTGGGGTTCCATAGTAGTTGCCATAAACTTCTGCATACTCTAAAAAATCATTTTTTGATATTCTTTCCTCAAAATCTTCTTTACTTAAAAAATAATAATTGACTCCATCTACTTCGCTTTTTCTTGGCTGCCTTGTAGTAGCAGAAACAGAAAGCCAAAAATCATTTTCTTCTAATAGAGCTTTGCAAATAGTTCCTTTTCCAGCCCCGGAAGGTCCCGATATTACTACTAAAAGACCCTTTTGATTCATTATTCATCTACCTCGACTTCTTCTTCCTCTGCTGCTTCTTTTGAAGATAATCTATGTGCTACTGTCTCTGGTTGAACTGCTGAAAGTATTACATGATCGCTATCGGTTATGATAACAGCTCTTGTTCTTCTTCCATATGTAGCATCTATAAGCATACCTCTATCTCTTGCTTCTTGAATTATTCTTTTGATTGGTGCAGACTCAGGACTAACTATAGCAACTAACCTATTTGCTGAAACGATATTACCAAAACCTATGTTTATTAACTTTATACTCATATATTTCCTCCTAGACATTATTCGATGTTTTGTATTTGTTCTCTAATTTTTTCTATTTCATTCTTTATATTTAAAACAGAATTTGTTACTTCTAAATTATTTGCTTTTGAACCAATAGTGTTAACTTCTCTATTCATTTCTTGAACAATAAAATCAAGCTTTCTTCCTACAGATTCATTTAAATGAAAAGTTTCTCTTAATTGAACTAAATGACTGTTAAGTCTAACTACTTCTTCGTCTATAGATGACTTATCTGCAAATAGTGCAACTTCTATTGCAATTCTACTTTCATCAACTTGACATTCTCCTAGTAGCTCTCTTAACCTTTCAGTAAGTTTTTCCTTATATTCCTTTACTATCAAAGGTGACTTTTCTTCTATTTTATCCAATAAGCTTTTAATATAGTCACATTTTGATAGTATATTTTTTTCAAGCTTTAACCCTTCTTTTGTTCTCATATCAACAAGTAAATTCACAGCATCTTTTAAAGGTAAAGAAAGAATCTGCCACAAGCTTTCAACATCTTCCTCTTCCTGCTTAAGATTTACCACATCTGGAAACCTAGAAATAAGAGATAAAGATATGTTCTCTTTTATATCATATCTTGCCTTTATTTTATTCAGACACTCTACGTAGCTATCTGCAAGTTTTTCATCTAGTACTACTTTAGTGCCTTGTTTTTCATAGTTATTTTGAGTGATAAAAACATCTACCTTGCCCCTACTTACCTTTTCTTGTATAGTTTTTCTTACTCTATCTTCAAGAGACAACAAGCTTTTGGGCATTTTAATGTTTAAGTCACAGTATCTATGGTTAACACTTTTTATTTCTACTGTAAAACTTCTTCCATCCTGGTCTATATTTCCCCTTCCAAAACCGGTCATACTTTTTATCATTATTATTTCATCCTTCCCTGTTGCCTTGTCAATTCATACTAATTATACATAAATATTAATAATAATTTCAAGATAAATTTGCAATTACTAAATATGTGCTTAAACTTAAACTGTTTTGTAAAAAGATTATAACATAAAATAGCCATAATGAACCCATTTACTGAAATATTGCAAATATACTTTTAATTGTAGAATGCTTAATATCTAATATTTAATATGAAAATTCCCTCCTCATACCTTTTATTATTCTATTATAATCTAATATCTAGCATTTTTCATGATTTTTATCAAATTTATTTCTATTTTCTTTTATTTATATTATTCTTCATACTATAAAGCCTGTGAACATTACATTCACAGGCTTTATAATATGAACATCCTAATTTTAATATTTTGAACACAATGTATTTCCATAAAACTATAATATGATACAGATTAATCCACCATTACCTTCATTTATGATTTTTTGTAAGGTTCTTTGTATTTTTATTTGTACATCTTCAGGCATCTTGTACAATTTATTTTGAAGTCCTTCCTTCACAAGTATCTCTAAAGACTTTCCAAACATATTACTCTGCCATATCCTAGATGGATCACTTTCAAACTGCTCAAATAATGATTTAACCATTTCTTCACTTTCTCTTTCAGTTCCCATTATAGGAGAAACTTCAGTCTCAATATCCGCTCTTATAAAGTGTAGTGAAGGCGCACTTGCTTTTAATTTAACACCAGTTCTATTGCCCTGTTTAACAATCTGTGGTTCCTCTAATTTCATCTCCGAAAGCTGCGGAGCTACTAACCCATACCCAGTTTCTCTCACATCTCTTAATGCATCTGCTACTTTGTCATATTCAATCTTTGCTTTATGCATCTCCTTAACTATGTTCAGTAAATCACTTTCTCCCCCTAATTCAGTACCACAAACTTCACCTAATATTTTATAAAACAAATCATGTTTAGGCTTTAAGTTAATCCTTGCAGTACCTTCTCCCATATTGATTTCATTAATATTCGATGCTCCCATAAATTCTACTTCTTTAAAACCATCTACAGACCTACCTATGTCTCTAATCTTGTATACACTTTTACACATATCCTTTACAAGCTCAAAAAAGTCTAATTTTAGCCAATGAGCTGGTTCTAATTTCTCTATCCACTCTGGCATATCTATATTTATTTCTTTTATTGGGAATTCTTTAAGTATTCTCTGGAAGACATCTGTTATGTCTTCTTCTTTCATATTAAGTACATCCATTACTTGAACAGGAACATCATATTTTTCTTCCAATTCATTTTTTAACGATATAGCTTCCTCACTATTAGGCTGCTGTGAATTTAATACAATTATAAAAGGTTTGTTTATAGATTTAAGTTCATTTACTACTCTTTCTTCAGCCTCAACATAGTCCTCTCTGCTTATATCTGTGATAGAACCATCTGTGGTTACTAGAAGTCCTATTGTTGAATGTTCATTTATAACTTTTTTAGTCCCAATCTCTGCCGCTTCTTCAAATGGAATTTCATAGTCATACCAAGGCGTAGTAACCATCTTTGTCTTGTCGCCATCCATATAACCTTGAGAATTTTTAACTATATAGCCAACGCAATCTACCAATCTAACTTTAAATTTAGTGTTTTCATTTAAGCTTATTTCGATAGCCTCATTAGGTACAAATTTAGGTTCGGTAGTATGAATAGATTTCCCTGATGAGCTTTGAGGTAGTTCATCTTTTGCCCTTTGCTTTTTATAAGAATTTTCAATATTAGGTATTACCATAAGTTCCATAAACCTCTTTATAAAAGTAGACTTACCAGTTCTTACAGGCCCAACTACCCCTACATAAATATCTCCCTGCGTTCTCTCTGCTATATCTTTGTATATATCAAAGTTCTCCAAAATATTACCCCCAATAATCTAAATGTTAACAGTATATATATATTTAAATGGGAGTAAATTTATTACTAATAATATAAAAAAGTTGAGAATGAAAAAATATTTCTTCATTCTCAACTTTTATTTTTTTAATATACTTCATCCTTTTTATCTCTAGTCATAAGCTCATAAACACCATACTTAGGCTCTTTACCTTCAAATATTACTTTATACAAAGTATCTGTAATAGGCATTACTATCCCTAATCTTTCCTTGAGTTCATGAAAAGCCTTGCAGGCCTTTATACCTTCTACTACCATTCCAATTTCTTTTGTTGCTTCATCTGCGGTAGACCCTTTGCCTATTAGAATACCTGCTCTTCTATTTCTGCTATGCATACTTGTACAAGTAACAATTAAATCACCCATTCCTGTAAGCCCTGCAAAGGTTTCTTTTTTTCCTCCAAGCTTAGTACCTATTCTTACAATTTCACTCATTCCTCTAGTCATTAAGGCGGCTTTAGTATTATCTCCATAGCCTATTCCATCAGATACTCCTGCTGCTAGAGCAATTATATTTTTAACCGCTCCACCAATTTCAACACCTATAATATCTTCATTGGTATAAACCCTAAATTTAGTAGTCATAAATAAATCTTGAACTTTCTCTGCATATTCCATTCTTTCCGAAGTAACAACTACAGTAGTTGGAATATCTTGAGCTACTTCTTCCGCATGACTTGGGCCAGAAAGTATAACTACCGGGTTATTAGGTAATTCTTCACTAATAACCTGAGAAAGCCTTTTTCCACTTTGTGATTCAATCCCTTTAGCTATACTAATTATTATTTGATTTTTGTTTGCAACCTCTTTAATATCCTTACACAGATTTCGTATTACATGGGAAGGAACAGCTAGAACTATATATTCACTATCCCTAACTACTTCTTCCATGTCAGTAGAGGCTTTTACTCCAATCGGTATAACTGCACCGTGTAAATATCTTATATTTTCTCTTTTTACATTAATATCATCTACTACACTCTTATTTCTATCCCAAATCTTAACCGAAATTCCTTTTTTAGCGAGCATTATAGATAATGCTGTTCCAAAACTACCGCCACCTAAAAAGGCAATTCTTGAACACATAACTATTCCTTCCTTTCCCTGAACTCCAACTTTATTCCGGTACCTTTAAAATCAAAGTTGTCTCTTAATTGATTTTCAAGATATCTTTGATAGGAAAAATGTAATGTGGATGGATCATTTACAAAGAATACAAATGTAGGCGCTTTTACACCTATCTGAGTACAATAGTATATTTTTAGTCTCTTAGTTCCGATAACAGGAGGTTCTTTCATCATAACAGCTTTACTAATTACATCATTTAATACACCTGTTTTTATTCTCTTGTTATAGTTACTATAACATTCTTTTACAATTTGTAATACCTTATGTAATCTTTGACCAGTCTTAGCTGATATAAATAAGCATGGTGCATAGGACATAAATGATAAACTTTTTCCAATCATAGTTGTAAATTGGTTCATAGTCTTAGTATCTTTTTCTATTAAGTCCCACTTATTAACTATAACCACTATACCTTTATTTAGTTCATGCGCATATCCTATTATCTTTTCATCCTGATCTGTTATACCCTGAGTAGCATCTAACATTAGTATACATACATCTGCTCTTTCTATAGCAGTATAAGTTCTTATAACGCTGTATCTTTCTATCTCTTCTTTAACTTTACTTTTTCTTCTAAGTCCTGCAGTATCTATTAGTAAGAACTTTCCTTCTTCAGTTTCTAAATAACTATCAATTGCATCTCTTGTAGTTCCTGGTATTTCGCTTACTATAACTCTCTCTTCGCCTAATAATTTATTTATTAGAGAAGATTTTCCTACATTAGGTTTTCCTACAAAAGCAATTTTTATATATTCATCATCTTGATCTTCAAGCATGGCTTCATCAAAGTAAGCTACTACTTTATCTAGCATATCACCAAGACCAAGTCCTTGAGCAGCTGATATAGTAATAGGGTCACCAATGCCCAAGTTATAGAATTCATAAGCATTGTCCTCATCTTTTAAGCTGTCAACTTTATTAACAACTAACACAACAGGTTTTTTACTTTTTCTAAGCATTTGAGCAACTTCTCTATCTGCTCCAGTTAAACCTTCTTTACCATCTACTATAAATACTATTACATCCGCAGTTTCTATAGCTATTTGTGCTTGCCTACGCATTTGAGCAACTATAATATCTTCACTTTCTGGCTCAATACCACCTGTATCAATCATAGTAAAATTATATCTCAACCACTCTGCTTCTGCATAAACCCTATCTCTTGTAACTCCAGGTGTATCCTCTACTATTGATATTCTCTTTCCTGCTAACTTATTAAATAACGTAGATTTTCCTACATTCGGCCTTCCAACTATTGCTACTATCGGTTTTCCCATTATTTATTCCTCCTCACAATGTTCATTTATTATTTTTATCAAATCTTCTCCAGTATAATCACACACTAGAATTTTTCTATTTAAAGTTTTTTCTAATCCTTCTACATTAATATCATCTAAAAAAACTTTTTCATTATCTGATGCTAACTCATAACCTTTCCTTAGCATACAATCCGGTATTATAACACACTTTCCCGTATTTTCATATGTTAATTGTTCAATTATATCTTTAGCAGTAATAAGACCGGCTACAGTTATAGTTTCACCAAAGAAATTGTTAATTATTTTTTTTACATTTATCTCTACTTTAGGATTAACTGCCATTATGTTATCTGCAGCTTTTAATACCTCATTATAGGCTGACTCTCCTGTTACCATTGTAAAAGAACCTTTTACATCTTTTCGCAAATGGATTAGTGAATCTCTAATGTAATTTCTGAAAATTCTTATCATTCCAACCCCATCTTCTAACTGTTTAAAGTTATTATAAAATTCAGTTGCCGGAACATCTCTTTCAGCAGTAACATAAAACTCATCAGATAATCTTACAAAAGGTACGCCTATTTCCCTTATATATCTTTCCTGTAGATTAGTCACTCTATCCAACTGTTCTGCTGCAGTGTTTTTATTATACAATTTCAGGTTAAATAAACCCTCTCTGAACTTAGTAATCCCTACTGGAACTACTGCTAGGTTTTCTATTTGTGGATATAGTTTATATAAATCTTCTATAGTTCTCTCTAGCTCATCTCCATCATTTAATTGAGGACATAGAACTATTTGACAGTTAATGCTTATACCAGCATCAGCCATCCGCTTAATCCTATCATAAACATTTCCTGCAAATCTATTATTAGTCATCTTAATTCTAAGTTCAGGATTAGTAGTATGTACAGATACATTTATAGGACTTATTTTATATTTTATTATTCTATCTATATCCTCTTCACTCATATTAGTTAACGTTACAAAATTACCCTGGAGAAAAGCTAACCTAGAGTCATCATCTTTGAAATAAAGAGTTTCTCTCATACCTTTAGGAAGCTGATCTATAAAACAAAATACGCATTTGTTATGACAACTTCTTGGTTTGTCTAAAATTACCTCTTTAAACTCTACCCCTAAATCCTCATCATACTCTTTTTCTATCTCTAATTCCCATATCTCGCCATCTGCCTTTTGTATTTCCATCTCAACGTATTCATCACAAATTAAAAACTTATAATCAATAATGTCTTTAATTGCTTGACTGTTAATACTTAACAAAATATCTCCTGATTCTATCTCCAGTTCTTCAGCAATACTTCCTGGTTTTACTACTGCTATTTCATTTTTCATATATCCAGCTCCTAATTATCATTTCTCTATATTTCTTAGGTGTTCATTTACCAATACTAATAAATCCGGTGTTGGAATTGTATATCCTAATTCTCCATTTAGTAATATTACCCCAATCCCTTTATTTAGTCAATGCACAATAAAAAACCCTTCTATTATGAGAAGAGTTTTTATGTGAGTTTTATGTAAATTTATATTGAATTTAAAAGAAGCAAAGTGACCGCTGCAATCGCTGCAGATATCGGTATAGTAAGTACCCACGCCGTCACAATTTCCTTTGCAACAGCCCATCTTACAGCAGAAAGTCTTTTAGATGCACCAACACCCATTATTGAACCTGTAATTATATGGGTTGTACTTACAGGGGCATTAAACATCGTTGCACTAAAAATTACTGCTGAAGCACCCATTTCTGCTGTGAAACCATTAACGGGAGCAATCTTTGCCATTCTAGAGCCCATGGTTTTAATAATTTTTTTACCACCCAAGCTTGTCCCTAGAGCCATAGCTAATGCACAACATATCTTAACCCATGTTGGAACTGCAAATTGTGGTAAAAAGCCAGCACTTACAAGTGCCATAGTTATTATTCCCATTGACTTTTGAGCATCATTACCTCCATGATTTAAAGCTATAAGCATAGCTGAACCAACTTGAGCCTTTGAAAATATTTTACTAACTGTTGCAGGTCTTGTTTTTCTTAATGACATATTGATAATATTCATAAGTACAAAACCTATGAAAAATCCAATTACAGGTGATAGTATCAACCATACTATGACTTTTGAAAAAAGACTTGCCCAGTTAACAATTGTAAAGGACTTTTGAAACATAACAGCTGAACCAACTAAACCGCCTATAAGTGCATGAGAAGAACTACTTGGAATTCCAAAATACCAAGTTATTATATTCCACACAATTGCACCAACCAAAGCAGCTATAATAACCTCAGGAACTATATGATTTGGATTTACAATACCACTTCCTATAGTTTTGGCAACTTTAACGTTCATAAAGGCTCCAACAAAATTCAATGCTGCGGACATAACTACTGCCTGTTTTAATGTCAAAACTCTTGTAGATACAGAACAAGCTATAGCATTAGCACTATCATGAAATCCATTTATAAAATCAAACACTAAAGCAACAATAACTATAGTAATTATCATTATAATACTATTAGGCATTTTTCATTACGACTCCTTCGATAACATTAGCTAAATCTTCACAAGCATCTAAAGTATCTTCAAGATATTGATATACTTCTCTCCACTTTATAACTTCAATAACTTCCATGTTTCCTCTAAATATGTCCCTAATAGCTTTTCTAGAGACTTTATCTCCTTCTTCTTCTATCCTATTAACTTCTATAATTTTCTTTGATATTTCCTTACTTGTCTTCATATTTTTTAATTCTTTCATTAAGACAATTATTTCTTCACAACATTGTACAATCATTCTACTTAATATTTCTGCCTCTTCTGTACAGTTATTTACATTAAGCATAACAAATCTACTTGCAGTAGATTCTATTAAATCAATAATATCATCTGTATCTTTTGCTATAAGATAAATGTCTTCTCTGTCAAATGGTGTTATAAATGTCTTGTTTAGCTGTTCAAGTATTTCGTGTTGCTTTCTATCTCCTTCGTGTTCCACCTCTTTAATCTTCTTAAGATTCTCTTCTGAATTGTCTAGGTCTTTTAAAAATTCTACTAACAAATTTGAAGCTTTATACGCAATGTTAGCAGTTTCAACAAATAGATCAAAAAATTTGTCTTCTTTTGGAGTTAAACTAAACATTTTATCCCTCCTGATATTTTAAAAGTATAGATTTGCGACCTTATAAAGTATAACATAAATAAAACATAAATAAAACATAAAATTAACCTAAGATTACTAAGTAAACGTTTGAATTTGTATATTTTATTAGTATTATCATAATATTTTTTTACA
>Ga0183101_1000231_pt1 | contig 103564 bp, 100 predicted proteins | sample Biomet3_FD_127790 | JGI IMG/M metagenome (GOLD analysis project Ga0183101, IMG submission 127790) | Microbial communities from bioreactor (seeded with sewage sludge) at LBNL, California, USA - Biofuel metagenome 3 | ecosystem: Engineered > Bioreactor > Anaerobic > Unclassified ... | reverse complement strand
TATAAAAATTATTAATTCCGTAAAATTGTTGATAAATAAGTGTTTATTTATCAATATAATTTTATCCATTATATTACAATGAATTTTTTCATAGAGTTTAAAATCATAACTTCACATACATAATTATATAGTATACTACTTATGTTGTAAATAGTATGCTATATAATTGATTAGTATATCACATTTATTTTTGTACTTATCTATCACTTCATATTCTCTATAGATATTAGTATCAGATAAAAAAAAAGAATCTATTCAAGCAATTAAACTTTAATAGATTCTATTGTATTATCTTTCTCCTAATTTTAAATTAGGTATTGCATTCAATGTCAACGGTGCTATATTTCCCTTTATATATTCGAAATAGGCAGCACTTCCTATCATTGCTGCATTATCTGTGCATAGTATAAATTCTGGAAATAAAACTTCTATATCGTTTTTCTTACCTTCGCTAATTAAGGTTTCTCTAAGACAACTGTTAGATGCAACCCCTCCTGCTACAGCCATTTTGTTAACGCCCTTTAATTTGCATGCTTTTATAGAGTTATCTACTAAAAAGCTTACCACTGCCTTTTGAAAGGATGCTGCTACATCAGCTCTATTTATTTCTTCATTCTTCATTTCCATTTGATTTAAATAATTTAATACTGACGATTTAACTCCACTAAATGAAAAGTCTAAGGAATTATTCTCATGAAACTTAGCTCTAGGAAATTTTATACCATCTGGATTGCCTTCCTTTGATATTTTATCGATTTTAGGACCACCAGGATAACCGAGCCCTATCGCTCTAGCAACCTTATCAAAAGCTTCGCCTGCTGCATCATCTCTTGTCTGACCTAAAACTTCAAATTCACCGTAGTCTTTCATATGTACTATAAAAGTATGACCTCCTGATACTACAAGGCATATAAATGGTGGCTTTAAATCTTTATATTGTATAAAATTAGCACTTATATGCCCTTCTATATGGTTTACACCTATTAAAGGTTTTCCCAAAGAATATGCTAGTCCTTTTGCGTATTGCAATCCAACTAAAAGTGCTCCAACTAACCCTGGACCATATGTAACACCTACAGCGTCTATATCTTTTAATGTTAATCCAGCTTTATCTAAAGATTCCTGCACTACAACAGATATAACCTCTACGTGCTTTCTTGATGCTACCTCAGGAACAACTCCACCAAACTTAGTATGTATATCAATTTGAGATGCTATTACATTTGACAAAACTTCTCTGCCATTAACTACTACTGCTGCTGCAGTTTCATCACAACTACTCTCTATTGCAAGTATTTTTATATCTTTATCCATAGTTTTACCTCACTTCACTATAATTACAAATATCAACAATTATTATACTTTATACAAAAATTATAATCAACGATTTCAGACTATAGAACAACTTATATATATATAACTAACATTTTAACAAACTAGTGTTTGTGATATAATTGTTATGAAGTTAACCTTAAAAGGAGTAAATTATGCAACAAAATTACGCAAAAGTTATAATAAAAGGTTCTCCTATATCTAAGTCTAATTTTAAACTTTTCAATGTAAGTGGAAGGGCTATTTTGCCTTATAATTCTGGTAAATATCATGATAGATATGCTCTTTACGAAGAACAAATAGCTTATGAAACTCGTTCTCAAAATCCAGGAATAGTACTCTGTGAAGCTTTAATAGCAGTACTTAAAGTATATTATAAGAGCAAAAAGAGGCATCCTGACACAAATAATATTACTAAGAGTATTTTTGACGGTATTGAGAAAAGTGGACTAATAGTTAATGATGCTCAGATTAGAAGAATAATAATAGAGGAATTTTATGATGAAGAAAATCCTAGGTTCGAATTGGAACTTTTTGGCGAAAGCATTTATTCAATACAGTATAATATAGTAAAAAAAGAAATCGCTGATAAACCTATTGAATATTCTCCTCCCCCAAACAGAAAAAAGAATTTAACATCCATAACAAAAAATCATGAAGATTCTTCTTCTAAAAACAAACTTTACTGTGAAATATGCGGAAAAGTTATAAAAAAAGAACATTCAATTTCTGCAAATAAAGGCAAAACCATCATATGTAAAACATGTTTTAAGAAGTTGTTCTAATGCTAAAGACAACATTTTAAATCTTTAGCATTATTTTTCCTTATCTTTAAAAAACTCATCAATTATTTTTTCTGCCATTCTTTTTTGTATATTAGCTTTAACAATTAGCATAATTACAATTGTTATTAGTTTATTCACATCTTCATCGGCATTTTCAATTATACTTTTTTTATCTTCTTCTTCTACATTTAACATATCTTGAAAATCCTTATTAAAATTCTGAACTTCATTCTTCTCTATCTCTAGAAATTTATTATATATGTGTTCTAAATTTTTTTCATGACTTTCCCCTGAATTTATAGATTTAACAATAGGTGAAAATAAATTTTCTATATCTCCTATAGCTAAAACTTGCTTTAAATAATAAGTTAATATAATCAATACCATATGTTGCTTCGAGTACTTCTTTTTCTTTGGAGGCATTAAAATGCCTGCTTTGGTATAGTTATTTATCATAGTTTTTGTTAATATGTTATCTTCTTTATTTCTTTTTAAATAAGAAAGCTTTTCATCGATAAAGGTAGTTACTTGATCCATGTATAAATCTATATCTGGTATACCAGAGAACTTCAGTTGTTCAAAGGAGCTAAGTTCCTCTATAATCTTTTTTAATTCATTTTCATCCATTTTTATTCCAACCTCCCATTTAGGCATCTAAGTTATCTTCAAAGAAATAACTAGCCAGTATGCTAGTATATTTGACTTGTTATTTCTTTTCAGATGCCTAAAAAAATGACTATATTTATAATATCATAAATATAGCCATTTACAAATAAACATATTCAGTGAATATATTCTATGCAATTTTATCTTCTTTTTTATCTACCTTATCAATCTTTCTAGTTGCAATAATATTAACACCTGTACCAAGTACATTTTCTATTATAATATCCCCTATATTTATAGGTGCACTAACTACTATACCCTTTAGTTCTTTAATACAATCGAATATTTTTTCTTTAGGTATATCGCTCTCTGTCTTAACAGCAACCATCTCTATTTCTCCATCTTTTACACATACTGAAGAAGTTACTATTCTAGTAGGATTAGTACATTCCTTCTTGGCATATTCATCACCCTTTTTACATGTGTTTCCTGTAACTTCAATAACTTCACTGCCATCTAACTTAACTTGAAGCTGGCATCCAATAGGACATCCAATACATGTTAAATCTCTCATATTCATATTACTATTCCCCTTCCACCATAATGGTTATTTTGCTGCAATTTTGATATTTTTCAAACATTGCTTTTGTTAACTTAACTGCTTCCATCTCTCCTGGAGCAAGTATTCTTTTCTTTATATGCATTTCTCTATTTTCGTCAAAGTAAACCGAAATAAATCTATCCTTAAATGTATCTCCTACCCTAAATCTTACATCTATTGACTTTTCAACATTTTCAGGATTTATATATTTTGGTACAGTATATCTGACACCATTTGTAGCTACAACTTCTATTTTTGTTCCATCAAATTTAGTACCTTTTACATATCTTGCTGCGTTTTTACCCGCATTATAGCTTTCTGCTGTAACATTATCTACTAAGTCATGAACATGAAGCACGTTTCCACAGGCAAATATACCTTCTACATTTGTCTGTAAGCTATCATCTACTTCTGGCCCACCTGTTATATTGGATAATTTAACATCTGCATTTCTTGAAAGCTCATTTTCCGGAAGAAGACCAACTGAAAGAAGCAGTGTATCACAAGGAATAAATTCCTCGGTTCCTTTTATTGGCTTTCTATTTTCGTCCACAGCAGCAATTGTTACACCTTCAACTCTTTCATTACCCTTTATATTTGTAACAGTATAACTTAACTTTAATGGTATATTAAAGTCATCAAGACATTGAACAATATTCCTCTTAAGACCACTAGAATAAGGCATAAGTTCTACAACAGCTTTAACCTTTGCCCCTTCAAGTGTCATTCTTCTTGCCATGATAAGACCTATATCACCAGAACCTAATATAACTACTTCTTTACCAGGCATATAACCTTCCACATTTACAAATTTTTGAGCTGCTCCTGCAGTGTATATACCTGCACATCTGCTTCCTGGTATATTTACTGCTCCCCTAGGTCTTTCTCTACATCCCATAGCTAAAATTATTGATTTTGCCCTTATTTCAATTATTCCATCTTCTTCATTAACTGCTGTAATTACTTTGTCACTATTTAAATCTAGTACCATTGTATTTAATTTACACGGAATGTGCATATCTTTTGCTTTATCTATGAATCTTTGTGCATATTCAGGACCTGTTAACTCTTCCTTAAAAGTGTGTAGTCCAAATCCATTATGAATACATTGGTTTAATATTCCACCTAACTGATTATCTCTTTCTAGTACTAAAATGTTATCTATTCCATCTTCCTTAGCTGAGATTGCCGCTGCAAGACCTGCAGGTCCTCCGCCGATTATTACTATATCATATTCTTGCATATCTCTAAACCTCCAACAATTGTAATTAGCATATTATATTTTTTAGATTGTTTCTTTATCTTTTCCTACTAATATATTAGAATTCCCACCAAATTTAGTTACTTCTGTAGGCTTTAAATTAAGTTCTCTTGCTAAAATTTCAACTATCTTTGGCGCACAGAATCCTGATTGACATCTTCCCATTCCTGCTCTAGTTCTTCTCTTTATGCCATCAAGTGTTTTTGCACCTAAAGGTCTTCTTATTGCATTTATAATTTCTCCTTCTGTGACAGTTTCACACCTACATATCATCTTACCATATCTACTATCTTTTGCTATAAGACCTTTTCTTTCTTCATTATTCATTTCTCTAAATTTAGGTATTCCTTTTCTTATAGGATTAAATTTATCATTCTTCTTAGGTTGTAATTTATCTACAACTATATCTCTTATCATCTCTGCTATAGCAGGTGCGCTTGATAGTCCTGGTGATTCGATTCCTGCCGCATTTATGAAGTTTTCAGCATCTATTTGTTCTCCAATTATAAAATCATTATTTGTGCTATGAGCTCTTAATCCAGAGAAAGAAGTTATAACTTGTCTCACCGGTACCTGTTTTATACTTAATGAAGCTTTGCTTAATATTTCATCAATTCCTTCAGTAGTTGTTGTTAAATCATTCTTATCCTCTACCTCCATAGCATTAGGTCCTATAAGTAAGTTTCCATCTACTGTAGGCGTAACTAAAACTCCTTTTCCCATCTTATTTGGCAATTGGAATATTGTTTTTGAAATCATATTTCCTACTGATTTATCGAATAAGCAATACTCACCTTTTCTAGGCATTATATGAATCTCGTTTTTGCTTATCATATTATTTATTTCATCTGCAAATAGACCTGCAGCATTTATTACTATTTTTGTTTCTATATCACCTTTATTAGTCTTTATAGCATAGGAGTTTTCTACTTTTTCTATATTTGTTACTTCCCTTTCAAAGTTAAACTCTACACCATTGGTATGAGCATTTTCCGCTAATGCTATAGTCATTTCATAAGGACAAACTATTCCACCTGTTGGTGCATATAAAGCAGCAACTACATCCTTAGATATATTTGGTTCCATTTCGCTTAGCTTATCTCTATCTAGTATCTCTAGCTTCGGAACTCCATTTTTTATGCCCTGTTCCTTTAATTCATGTAGTTTATTAATATCCTTCCCATCAAAACATAGTACTAGAGAACCTATTCTCTTAAAATGAAAATCTAAATCCTCAGATAGTTTATCAAACATAGCATTTCCTATGGCATTTAACTTACCCTTTAAAGAACCTGTCTTAGCATCAAACCCAGCATGTACTATTGCACTGTTAGCTTTAGTCGTTCCATTTGCTACATCTGTATCCTTATCTACCACACATATACTTAACTTATATTTAGATAGTTCCCTAGCTATTGCACATCCCACAATTCCTGTTCCAATAATTGTTACATCAAACATTAATATACCTCCTTAATTAATAAAACAAAAAGAGAACCAAAATCTAAGGTGTCACTTTAACACCTTAAAATTTGGCTCTCTTAAACTCCGCCTTAATATTTGCTTTTCAAATTATTAAGTTAAGTTTAGCATATTTATTTTTATTATTCAACTATGAAAACCTTTTAAATCCGCTTACATTTTATTGTTATAGTACTTATTCTTACTTTTTATTTAACTTGCTTTAATTTTCTAAACATTACACTTAATTTGCCTCTAATCCATCGACTCCATTTACAGATTCTTTAACAGTGGAAGGCTTGTACTTATATGCTGCATAATATGCGAGACCTACCAAAACTGCACCTCCAACAATATTACCCAATGTTACAGGTATTAAATTATTAATAATACCAGCTCCATTTACTATTTTATCTGGAGATAAACCTGATGCTTGGACAAAAGCAGGGTTAGATTTAGCGAGCATTCCTGCTGTCAAAAAATACATATTAGCAACACAGTGTTCGAATCCGCATACAACAAAGGCCATTACTGGAAACCATGCAATAGCTATTTTTCCTGCAACATCTTTAGCCGCTGCTGCCCCCCAAACTCCTAGACAAACTAAAACATTACATAATATAGCACTTGAAAAGGCTGTCCAAAATGGAAGGCTTGCTTTTGTTGAAGCAACTTTTATTACAACTCCTCCTAGTTTTCCTGCACTCATGCCAAATACTCCAGCTTTAAAAACTAAAAACGCTATAAGCATTGACCCAATAAAGTTTGAAAAATACACTAAAATCCAGTTTCTAATTACATCTTTAACACTTATTTTTCTGTCCATAAGTGGAACTATCATAAGACAATTCCCTGTAAACAATTCGGCACCACATATAACTACTAGTATAAGTCCTGTTGGGAATATTGCGCCACTGACAAACTTAGCTAGACCTGCGTCCGCTATGCTGTGTGAGGCCACTCCCGAAGCAGCTCCCCCTAATGCTATAAACATACCAGCTATGATACCAAGTACTACTACCTGTAGCACTGTTAACTTAGCTTTATTACAGCCTGCTCCTATAGATGCATCACATAATTCGTTTGGTTTTAACATTCTACTTTCCATATAGCTCTTCCCCTTTACCAATAATTTTTTATAAAATAGTTACTACAAAATTCATCATAATAACTCTTCTATGCTAATCATTTAAAAAAGCAACCTAGAACCTATTTAAGTGTGATGTTTTGAAATTTTTAAACATCAAATTTTGATAATATTTTAACAAAATACGACATAATTTTTAATGTTATTTAGAATAAGCTAAACCAGTAATTGTTCCAATAGATACGTCTCCAACAACAGCTAAATCCTCTGCAGTAAAGTAAAAAGGTACATTTCCGTCAAATAAAATCTGAGATGAAGCTGAAAACTCCTCATCACCTTTCCATAAGGCAAAGGTTACAAATATGTTATTAAGAAATTCGAACTTATATGCCGCATCTCCCATATTTACTCTTTCTCCTCCAAGTTTCTCAAATACACTTATAAATTTTTCTATATTATTACCAAAGGTCTTTGATAATCTTAAAAGACATCTTCCATAAAAATTATTGTAGTAAACGTTTCCCCCATCAACATCTCTATAGGTTATATCCTTATTTAATGGCTCAACACCTTTAGCATTTATTAAATATCTCAATATTAAAGTTTTAGGAGGATACTTTTGGATTTCTGACCCATCTCCCTTAAATACTTCGCCACTAGGATATTTTACTATTACATCTTCTCCCATCAACTTTACAGTAAATTGACCTTTTGCTTCGTCATAAACACATCCAGTGTTTTGTACTATTACCTCAGGGTCAAAGTTTTTTAATATACTCTTATAATGGTCATAGGGTAATTTATCTTTTCTCTTTTCTTCTACAGCTACTCTATCCATACACCTTCATCCCCTTTTTCGTAAATATATTGAATACTCTCTATCCACTCTATCAATTTAGTAACTTCAATGACTTAGCTAAGTGTATATGTCAAATATTGAAAATCTGACTTGACCAGAGGTATTTAGATGAGCATCTCTGATAGCACATTTAACAAATTTAAGTTAGCTCTTGGCGAAACACCTTAGAAAATTAATGGACTTAAATATTGTCTGAGCGATAGCGAGTTTATTTAAGTTCATTAATTTTCTTGGGTGTTGAGCCTTAGAGATAACTTAATTTTGTTAACAGTGCGGAAGAAGTGCTCATCTGAATACCGGTGCTAAGTCAAGTTTCTAAATCTGTTACCTATATATGCTTTTGAGCCTCTAATAACATTTCATCTGCTTTTTCCATAAATTCAATTGCTTTCTTAATAGAATCAGATGTTTCTGCTCTTCCCATTTGTTTTGACTTTTCAACCCAATCTTTAAAGCCTTCCTCATGAGCTTTGTTATGTTCAACCCAATGACTTAATAAAAGCTTTAGGGTTTTTTCTTCCTTACTTAAGTTGTCATTTGCCACGGATTCACATTTACATTCATGTTTATGTCCATGACCATCTCCATGAGAATGTGTATGACTTTCGTCATGACAATGTTCATGCTCATGGGCGTGAACATGAGAGTGTTCATGCGCATGTTCCTTTCCGTCATGTTCGTGGTTATGACAATGCTCGTGTTCGTGATCATGGTTGTGATCATGTGAATTTTCCTTGCACATAAAAAATCCCTCCATCTTAATTCATCTATTGTTAATTTGTTTTTTGTATTATTATCTTATGTTCTAAAAGTCTTATTTCCTTAAGCATCCCTTCAATTATCTTTTCTTCTCCTAAAATATCAGTTAAGGATAACTTTCCATTTTCTTTTGGCACTACGTCCACTACATATTCCATTAATTTATGCTCACCATCTTCTGTTATTAAATATGCTGTTGATTCACACATTACTATTACCTCCTATATTACTTCCTATATTACTTCCAGTATACTCCTTTTGCTGCCCATATCAATAATTTTTTCCGTAATCTTAACTCTTTAGCATATACTTTTTAAATCTTTATTTTTCTAGCAAACGTTTTACTGTAGGAAACTTTTCTATATCAGTATGAGGTAGGAAACATGCAGATATAAACTCATCCATATAACCTGGGTGTACACTAAGTTCTACATAAGTCATATGATTTGCTAGGCTTTCCAACTTATGTCTTCCATCCTCACTCATTAATGTTAAGTAACATCCCATTAGAGAACTATTTCCTATGTAAAAAATTTTGCTTTCATCTACATCAGGAAGCATACCTATTTTTATAGAATTTTTAATATCTAAACTATTTCCTATGCCACCTGCTATATAAATCTTATCTATCATCGTAAAATCCATTCCAAGACTGGTTAATAAAGTAGTAAGTCCCGAATAAATTGCTGCTTTCGCCCTAATAAAATTATCTATATCAACTTCCGTTATGATAATATCTTTTTCTAATCCATATTTTTCTTTGAATACAATTACGTATTCCCCAATTCCATTTTCGTCAAATCTTATTCTTGAAGTATTTAAGTTTTTTATTATTTTCCCTCTTCTGTCAGTTATTCCTGCAAACATCAATTCACATATCAAATCAATAATTCCTGAGCCACAAACCCCTGACGGCTTATCATTTCCTATAAAACTAATCTCAGGCTCATATGTATCTTTATTAATTTTCACCTTTTCAATAGCTCCATTAGCCGCTCTCATTCCACAGCTTATTTCTCCACCCTCAAAGGCCGGACCTGCTGAACAAGCACAAGCCATTAAAAATTCCTTATTCCCAAAAACGATTTCTCCATTAGTCCCCAAATCAATGAAAAGAACACTTTCATCTGATGACCATATACCAGAAGATAAAACTCCTGCAGTTATATCTCCGCCTACATAACTAGCTACTGAAGGCACTAAGTAAATAAAAGTTTCTTGATTTACTTCTAATCCTAATTCAGAAGCCTTAACAAAAGGCGGTTTTACAAAGGCTGGTATATAGGGATCCATTCTTAGGTAATCTGGATAAACTCCTAAGAAGAGATGGGACATAGTTGTATTACCTGCAGCTATAAAGGATACAACTTCATCTTTATCTATACCAGAATCCTTATACATTTTTCTAAGTAAAGGATTTATAGTTTCCTTTATTATTGCATCATTTAATTCCTTAAGACCATTTTTCTTTGTAGAATACATTATTCTATTTATAACATCTGCACCATACTTTATCTGAGCATTTCCTGAAGATGCTTTTGCTACAAGTTTTCCACGCTGTAAGTCAACTAGACAAGCAGCCACAGAAGTAGTACCAATATCTAAAGCTATACCATATAATCTATCTGTGGTATCTCCTGACTCCATATTAACTATTGTTGTTTTCCCTTGTCCTCTTGGTATGTGGGTTATAGTTACTTTAAAATCTTTTTTTCTTAAAATAGGAGGTATTTTCTTAAGCATAGGAAGTCTGCAAAATACGTAATCATATCCTAAATGATTTCTTAGATGTCTTTTTATTCTCTCAAAATCTGATATGTTATCATCTAAAGTTGGTAAATCTAACTCTACATAATCTTTTCTTATATAAGTCTTAAATTCCATACCATTCTCTGAAATCTGCTTCTTTGCTCTTTCAAATATCTTCTGTTCTCTTTCACTAGATAAGTCTTCAATTTTCATACCATGCATAGCAGAGTCAGCATTAGCTGGAACTTCTATAACAACATCTTCACTAACATTTGAACAACATGCTAAAATATAACCTTCATTCCACTCTTCATCTTTTAAGTGTCTACTTTTTTGTGTATGTACTTTTCCTTTAACTACTTTAACCTTACATTTTCCACAGGTTCCGCTTCCATTACAAGGAGCATCAATGAAGATTTCTGCCTTTCTAGCAACTTCTAATAGACTTTCTCCTTCAGAAACTTCAATTTCCTTATTTTGAGGAACAAATTTAACCTTTAACATATTTTGTAAATACCTCCTTAAAAAAAACTTTCTCGGCTAAAACACCGAGAAGTTTCTTCCTACTTTAAGCCTGATTCATATGCTGAAGCGTTTAATAGGCTATCAAGTTCACCTTTATCGCTTATCTTTATTTTTGCTATCCATGCATCATAAGCATCTTCATTTACATACTCTGGCTCATCATCTAATTTTTCATTTACTTCTAAAACTTCACCAGATAAAGGAGCAAATAAATCTGAAGCTTTCTTTGAAGACTCAACTACTCCAAAAGCTTTTCCCTGAGCTATGTCATCTCCAACTTCAGGCATTTCAACAAATAATATTTCTCCAAGTTGATTTTGTGCGAAATCGCTTATTCCTATGTAAGCTACATCTCCATCAACCTTAGCCCATGTATGCTCACTGTGATAATATAAATCATTTGGTAAATTCATATTTTACACCCCACCTCAATAATTTTAACTAAATAATTAGTACTTTTTAATCAAAATAACCAGTGACTAGTGACAACTTAACCACTTGTCACTGGTATGAAATTTAAATTATTACATTATTGGATCTAATTTTAATGCTGGATGATCTTTTTCTGTTAAGAATGCTACAACTGCATCTGAATCTACTGCTATAGTTTCATCACAGATTCTATCTGCAAAATTCTCTATGTCGAATAATTCTTTTGCAGTAGCATTTAATTTATCTGCTACAAAGTCTTTTAATTCTTTTGGCATCCATACTATTCTTTCAATTCCGCCTTCTGCCTTCATGAATTTCTTTGATGGAATAAATGCTCTTCCGTGACCCATGAATCCTGGAGTTTGTACTCCACCACCAGTCATAGATGCAAGTTCACCAAATGTCATTCCAAGTGGAGTTGTTGCAGCATGTTCTCTGTTTACTATAACAACACCATTTGCTTCTGGCATAATACCTGTGATACACTCGAAACATCCACAAGAAGTCATAGGACTATTTAATATACTGTATAATGTAACTTCTGTTACAGCACCCTGTGAACCATTTGCTACAGTTTCATTTACTTTTTCCCAAATACCAGCATTTTCATCAATTAAACCCTCTTTTGGAACTTCTTGGCATGGACCTACTGGGTTTAATTGAAGTGTAGCTTTAGCATCTAACCATGAAACTGCTCCGCAAAGACCAAGTCTTTCTGGAGTAACTATACATATATGAGCTGGAGCGAATGATTGACAAAGATTACATGTATAGAATGTATCAACACTTTCATCAGTTAATGATGTAAGTCTTGCATCTCTTTCAGCAAATCTAGTCATAGCATGTTTTTCTTTTAATTCTGTACATTTTTCTGGATCAGTTATTAATGTAATTTCACATTTATCTACAACTTCACCAAATTCATCTAACATTTTAGCATATACTACTTCACCAAAATGTTTTAATCTAAAGCCTTTTTCAAAAGCTTCTTTACCTACTCTTAACCAAGTAAGATTTCTTTGTCCAACGTGCATTACTCCTTCAATGTAGTTTAAGAAGTAGTGAAGTCTTCTTTCTAGAACTGGTTCGAAGTCCTTTTCCATTTTAGCACCAGCTACTTTTATAAGCATTCCAAGAGGCATTCTTCCTGGAGTTTCTGTTATAACATCTATGTCTGGTCCTATAATTTCTATTTTATGATCTTCAACTTCTCCAAGCTCAGCACTCATAACTAATTCCCAAGCTTCTGTCTTATTACCACCAAACTCTGCAAACATATCATTCTTTCTAATTCTTTCACCTTCGAATGCTGCTGCAAATGCAACTGGTATTGGAATTTCAGTAATCTTTATTTTAATCTTTCTAGCTTCAAGAGAAGTTTTAACTACTTTATCATAATCTTTTTGAGTTAATAATAATGTAGGAACTTCTGTTACAGTTTGATCAGTTATTACAGGGAATCCAAGTGCTATTGCACCAGCTCCTGCTGAAACTACAAGTTCACTTAATGGACCAAATGCATTTACGAAAGCTGGAACTCTGTCAGAACAATACTGAAGAATTTCAGCTAAATTACCAGGCTTAACTCCTCCGAATATTAGAGCTGCTCTTATAGCAACAGTTACAACGTGAATTACTGAAGTAACATCATATCCTAAAGGAATAACTCTTAATTCAAGACCCATTTTAACTTTAGCTTCTATAGCTTGATCTATTACTTTACCAACTAAGAATGTTAATAAACCTTTTGATTGGTAATCTTTTATAACTTTTGCTGCAGTTTCAGCATCTGGACATTCTCCAAGTACAACTGCTACACCTGGAATATCTCCTGTAACTAGTGGTACTCCTAGTGAACGGATTATTGGGTCTGATACAAATCCTACACATGGCTCTGCATATGGAGCATCTGAAAGTACATATTTTGCTGCTTCAACTATTTCTGCTGCAACAGCTGTAGCTAATCCTGCATTTAATAATTTATCTAGCATTTCTTCTTCTACTATTAAGCTTCTAACTATGTCTAAAGCGCCTTCTAGTTCTGCTACTGTTGTGATCTTCTTTCCTGTAGCAGCATAGATTACTGATAGTGAATATGCAGTATCAGGAAATCCAACCTTATAATCTCTACCCTTTTCTTCTACTGCCTTTTTTACAAGACCTTCAGCTGCAGCTAAAGCCTGTTTTGAGCCTGTGAATACAGTTTGCATTAAATTCATTTTATAAACCCCTCCCTAAAATAAAATTATGGAATATGTGGTCAAATCTTATAAGTCTAAATATGAATCAGCGTATAATACAGCTCCATTTATAACGTCACAAGTTTTTATTGCTTGCATTAATATCTTGTCACATGGATTCATTATCGCTGAAGTAAGTCCAGATTGCATAGCCATTGCACAGAAATTAGCGTCCATAATTGGTCTAAGTTCCTTTGGAGCTCCATTTGATATATTACTTAATCCACAAGTAGTTCTAAGTCCCATTTCGCTTATCATTCTAACAGCTTCTAAAACTTCTTTTTGTTTATCTTGCATTCCTTTTATTACTAGGAATAATGGGTCAAATAATAAATCTGTTGGTTCCATTCCAAGACCCATTCCTCTTTCAAGCATTTCTGTACAGTAAGCTATTCTTTCATCATTATCTTTAGTTATACCTTCTTTTGCACATAAAGCAATACACATAGCATTATATTCTGCAGCTAAGTCTATATTTGTAATTCTGTCACCAGCATCAGCTGAGTTTACGATTGGTTTTCCTTTTGATCTATTATAAACTTTAAGTCCTGCTTCTATTGCTTTCGCATTAGTTGTGTCTAGTGCAAGTGGAACATTGTCAAATTCTTTTTGAAGCAATTGAACGCCCCATGCCATTACTTCTTCTCCATCTTTTTCAGCTGGTCCTATATTGAAATCTATATATTGAGCGCCTGCTTCTAACTGTTCTTTTGCTCTCTTGAATATTTGTTCTGGGTTTCTTTCTGCTATAGCCTTTCTAATTGCTGGAGATATACAGTGAATTCTTTCCCCAATAGTTAAAAACTTATCCATATTTTAAATACCCTCCTGTTTTTTCATTTAAATTTTGAAATAGCATCAATGCATTATTTTTTATATTTCTAGTTGAGAATGAATAAATTATCCATTCTCAACTTAAATATTGTATAGTTATTATTTACCAGTTAATTCTTTTAAGAATTTAGGGATAAACATAGCTTCTGTTGTTCCAACTATAATTTCCCATCCTGGTAAGTTTTCTTCTAAATCACCTTTTAGAACTGCAACTTTTCCTGGAAGTATAAGTTTTCTAGTCTTAACTTTTTCCTCTATGCCATTTTCTTTTATGAACTTAGTTATGCTAGTAGCTGTAAACTTACCAGCTGCCCATGAAGTAAGAACTGAATATCCACCAGCATCTGGAATTAACAACTGTACTGGAACTTTTGATCTCTCAACTTCACCTGCTACAATGAAGTAAGTTAATGCAAAGTCAACAGTACATATTATTGGAGCACTTTCATCTGCACCATTTATTGGATATATACCTGGTTCCACTCTCATTGGTTTTTGTGGATCAGTGAATATGTTTTGTCTTAAACCATATAAAGGTAACGCTCTAGCAAAATCCATATCGCTTAGAACTATTATTGAACCATATTTCATTGTGAATAATGAAGATAATGCTATTTCCATGAACTTGTCGCCTTTTGCAAGTTCATCTACAAATAGGATTGATGGATATCCAAATGTTCTATCTCCACCTTGAATATTTATTCTTCTTATTTGAACTGTATTTTCAAATGCTTCTTTAACTGAAGTTGAACCTGGATCAAGAACTAAATTCTTGTATCCTAATTTTTGAACTTCTTCAACTAAAGCATATAATGCTTCTAAGTTTTCAGCTTTTAATCCTAAAGCTATGTTATCAGCTTTTACTAACTCAACCATTTCTTTAAAGTTTTCTTTGTTAGCTCCGTATACTACTGGGTTTTCAGCTTTTACTAATTCTAAAGCTTCTTTAGCTACATTAACATCTTCAACGATTAGTATGTAAGCTACTTTTAATCCACTAGCTTTTACTTTATTAATTAAAGCAATATATTTGTCTTTATTGCCAGCATATTTTAATGCAACAAATTCAACTTTCATTTCTTCACCGATTCTTACATATTGAACATCTGTCATATGTTGAATCTTTGCATCTACTTCAGCATCATTCATGCTATCAGATAGTAATACCGCAAATCTATTTCTGTTTACAAAAGTCTTTTCATGACGGAATAATACAGTTTCTCCACCAAGTTTGTATTCTGTATCGCCTTTACCTACTGATATAGTCTTCATTATTGGTGCTGTTGCTTCTGATAATTTTTCTATAGCCTCTGCACTCATATGTCCGCATTTTCCTATTTCTGCTGCACCTGCTGCTACCTTCATTGAGAAAGCCAAGCAAGTTGGAAAACCACAATCCTTACAATTCTTTTTTGGTGTTAATTTAAATATATCTAATCCTGTTAAAGCCATTTTGAATCCCCCTTATCTAAATTACAGTATAAAATTTAATTTATATTAGCCTAATAATTCATTAACAAATTTTTTAATAGTTTCTACTGATTTTGGATGACGTAAAATAACTGCATTAGATCCAGATGCTAAAACACCTGTAGCTGTTGCTATTTCCATAGCTATTCCTCTATCTTCTTGTGATCCCCACAATGGTGAATCTGCTTCTGGTTCAACTGCTTCTTTTACTTTCCAAGTATCAAATGAAACTGGTGTAATTATTGGAACCTGAAGAGTTTTATCATTTTGTCCTAGAGCAGCAAGCCCTATTCTATCTAAAGTTGAAACAACATATTCATAACCATATCCTGCAGCTGCAGAACCTGCGTTATCAACTATTTTATCATTAGCAACTCCTAATTGATTAATTAATATATTGATTTGTTTTGAAAGGTTTATATCAACTGAAGACTCAGCTCCAATTTTATGATTATAAGCCATTGCACCAGCAGCTGCTACAGTTTTGTAGTTATCTTCTACTGCTGCTAATAAAAGAACATTGTGTCCGTCTAATTCTTGAGCAACTTTTTCAAATAGTTTAGCATCTTTATCGTGATTACCTGTTCCTGCTACTACAAGTGGAGTTTTTATAGCTTCTGCTACAGCTTTTGCAGCTTTTGCAACTTCTTCTGCAGATTTATCTAATCCATTTGGATCAGCACTCTCTAACTTTAAGCATATAAAGTCAGGAGCATATTTTTCTTCTACAAATTTTGCCCATGCAACTGTATCATTCATTACATCTTTGTAAATATTTTTTAAAGAATCTGCCCATTCTTCTGGAGCAACATCTAAAATTTCCATACCAATCTTTGGTGCATTACCTGCTTCACCATCGAAAACATAGAATGGAAGTACACTTTGACCACCTAATTTTATGGCTTTTTCTCCTGTTCCTAGTTCAACTTCGCAAATTTTTCCTGAAAACTTCTGTACTGATTTTTTGAACATAAATTAATGCCTCCTTAAATTATCTATTAAATTGAATTTTTGATAAAATATCATTTAACGCTTTTTTTGATAGTGAATCCTCTGGTAATTCTACTAGAGGTTTTCCACTAGAATCATACTCATACACCATTTGGTCCATAGGAACAACTCCCAATAGTTCTAAACCTTGGTTATTTATTTCTTCCATTGTTCCTTCATTTAACTTACCATCTGGTGCTCTGTTAACTATAAGGAATATTTGTCCTACATTTAATTTTAATTCATCAACTAGTCGCCTTATTCTTCCTACAGCCTGAATTCCTCTTCTGGAACAGTCACTAATTAAGAATAAAGTGTCTATATCTTGAACTACTTTTCTGCTTAAATGTTCCATTCCTGCTTCATTATCTATAACTAAATATTCATAATTTCCAGATAGAGAATCTATTTGGGTCTTTAATACCCCATTAACATAACAATAACATCCTGTACCTTGAGATCTTCCCATTACAATCATGTCATAACCTTTTGCTTCAGTTACAGCGGTGTTTAATTTATACTTTAAGTAATCCGCCTTTAACATGCCTCCTGGAAAATTATTGTCACCTGCAAGTGATCTTTGACTTACATCTTCTCTTATTTCCCCAATAGTTTCCTCTACATCTACACCTAATACTTCATTTAAATTTGCATTTGCATCGGCATCAACTGCAAGAATAGGACCTTCTCCTTTTTTAACTAAGTAATCTATTAGAAGACCTGTTAATGTAGTTTTACCTGTGCCACCTTTACCTGCTACGGCTATCTTGTATCCCATAGTACAACCTCCCTTTACTGCTATGCATAGGGCAAAAGCCCTATGCTATTACTCTACTGAATGAACACATTGTTTGTGAACATCATGAAGTGCTTCCATAATTCCTTCACATAAAGTTGGATGTGGATGAATAACTTCTCCTACTTGTTCTGCTGTTAAACCAACTTCACAAGCTAATGTTAATTCACCAAGCATATCTGCTGCACGTTCTCCGATTATAGCTGCTCCAATAATTACATCTTTTTCATCTGTAATTACTTTTACAAATCCCTGTAATTTACCCATAGCTTGAGCTTTTCCAAGACCTCTAAAATCGAATTTTCCTACTTTATAATTGATTCCAGCTTCTTTAGCTTGTTTTTCCTTCATACCAACAGAAGCAACTTCTGGTTCTGTAAATACACAACCTGGTACAGCTTTATAGCTCATTTTCTTCTTTTTATCTAATATAGCATTTTCTATAGCTACGATACCTTGTCTTGAAGCCACATGAGCTAAATCAGGACTTATAGTTAAATCACCTATAGCATAAATGCCTTCTATATTAGTTTCTAAATACTCATTAACTATTACTTTACCTCTATCCATTTGCATTCCTAGTTCTTCTAATCCAAGACCTTCTGTATATGCTCTTCTACCAATAGCTACAAGCATTTTTTCTGATTCTACTTTTTTGCCACTAGCTAAAGTTGCAACTACTTTGCCCTCTTCAACTTCTACAGTTGAGATACCATCACCTATAAAGAACTTTACTTTATCTTGTTTAAAGCTTCTTTGTAGTATTTTTGCTGTATCTTCATCTTCAAGTGGTAATAGTTGTGGTAACATTTCTACTATTTTAACTTCAGTTCCAAGTCTATTTAGGAACTGTCCTATTTCACAGCCTATTACACCTCCACCAACAATAGTTACTGATTTTGGTTGTTCTTTAAGATTTAAAACTTCATCAGAAGTCATTACATTTTTTCCGTCATAAGGAAGGAATCTTGGAACTACTGGTACAGAACCTGTAGCAAGAATTATCTTATCAGCTTGTATATTTTCCTTTGTTCCATCTTCCTTTGTAACTTCAACTTCTTTATTACTTACTAATTTTCCTAGACCTCTTACAAGTTTTACTCCTCTAGTTTCAAAAAGGTATTCAATTCCCTTTACAAGCCCAGTAACTACCTTTTCTTTTCTTTCCATTATAGTTGCAAAATCAGCTTTTATATCGCCTTCGATAGTAACGCCAAATTTTTTAGCTTCTTTAACTGTATTTATTACGTCTGAACAAGCAAGTAGAGCTTTTGTAGGTATACATCCTACATTTAGGCAAGTTCCCCCTACTTTACCTTTTTCAACTATAGTAACCTCTGCACCTAACATTGCAGCCTTAAGTGCAGCTACATATCCACCTGGTCCCCCACCAATAACAACTATTTTCATTATAATCTCCCCTTATTTTTTATAATCCGGCAGCATCTAGTACTAATGGCACATTTTCTTCAGCGCCAATTGCCATTATGTGAGCACCATCGCAAAGTCCCTCTTCTTTAGCCTGTTTTATAAATTCTCCAGCTATATTGATTCCTTCTTTAACTTTATCTTCAGCATTTTTCATTCTTTCGATTAAGTCATCCGGAACAAATATTCCAGGTACATTTTTATTCATGTATTTTGCCATACCTGCTGATTTAAGTGGTATAATACCGACTAATAGTTTCGCATCCAAGTGTTTTGTTTTTTCTCTGAAGATTCTTAATGTATCCATATCATATACTGCTTGAGTTTGGAAATATCTAGCTCCAGCTTTTATCTTCTTTTCCATCTTCATGATTTGTAACTCTAAAGGAACATACTTTGGTGTTACACATGCTCCTAAGTAAAAGCTAGGTGTTGAACTTAAATCATTACCAGACATATCTTTACCACTTGCTATTGTACTAGCTACCTTAAGTATTCCTACGCTATCAAGATCATAAACAGGTTTTGCTCCTGGATGATCTCCAGTCATTGTATAATCTCCAGTTAGACCTAAAACATTTTCTATTCCGAATACACCTGCTGATAAAAGTTCTCCTTGAATAGCTATTCTGTTTCTATCTCTTCCTGTTATTTGAAGTATCGGCTCAAATCCCGCATCCTTCAAAACTTTACAAGTTGCTAAGGAGGTAGCTTTCAATGTTGCAGATTGGAAATCAGTAACGTTAATTCCATGTGCTCTTCCCTTTATCATCTTTGCACACTCTACTAAATGAGAAAGATCTATACCTTTTGGAGGCGCCATTTCCGCTGTAACTGCAAACTCTCCTCTTTCTAAAGCTTCTTTTAATAGGCTCATTTTTAATCCCCCTTAGTCTTATTCCTTATCTTTTAAATCTACTTTTCTTGGATGATAGCTAACTTTATAATCTCTTGGTTCTCTTATTTCTAAAAGATTACCTAATTTGTCTTGTTCTTTCAATTTTTCATATATTAATATCCATGCACAATCATTTTCTGGATCTACTTCGCATTTTCCATCTCTTGCGCCGCCGCAAGCTCCATTTACAAGTCCTTTAGCACACATTGTTATTGGGCAAATTCCACCAGTCCATGCAAGTTGACAACTTCCACAAGCTCTACAAGCTTCTTTATATTGTCCAACTCTTTCTACTTCACCTATGAACAATGTGTTATTTCCTGGATATACAGGATTTTTAACAAGTTTTGCAACTGTCTGTGTTCCATCTCCACAAGCTAATGATAGAATTGCATCAGCTTCTTTTAACTCATCCTTTAAACCCTTTATATCTTTTCTTGTTTTTAACAAGTTACAAGAAGGGTCAAGTATTTTATATCCTAAAACTTCTTTTCCGTTTTCTTCTAGTTTAGCTTTCATTGCTAAAACTTCTTCTTCTCCACCAACTTTACAAGTGGATGCACATAAGGAACAACCTGTGATAATTACTTTTTTACTATCTTTTAGATATTCAAGTATCTCGTCAAAAGGTTTTTTCTCTGAAATAATCATTCTTACTCCCCCATTATTAAAACGCTTATAGGTTGTTTTGTAGTTTGCATGCTTTTACTACATGTTTAGCAAGTATTGAAGTAGTAACTGAACCTACTCCTGCTGGTACAGGTGTTATCATTGAAGCTTTTTCTACACAATCATCTGTATTTACATCTCCACATAACTTACCTTCTTCGTCAACATTTATGCCAACATCTATAACTGCTGCACCATCTTTAACAAATTTTGAATCAATCATTTTAGCTTTACCAATACCAACAACTAAAATATCTGCTTCTGAACATACTGCAGGCATGTCCGCTGTTCTAGAATGACAAATTGTAACTGTAGCATTTTCATTTAGAAGTAACATTGATACAGGCTTTCCTACTACCATTGATCTTCCTACAACAACAGCATTTTTACCCTTCATAGGTACGTTATAGTGTTTTAATATTTCAATAACTGCTGATGGAGTACATGGTGCATATCCTGTTACATCACTTTCCATAACTTTAGCTACATTTACAGGACTAAAGCAGTCTACATCTTTTTCTGGTGCTATTATATATTTGATAACACTTTCATCTAATTGTTTTGGGAAAGGTCTAAATATTAATATACCGTTAGTAGCTTTATCTTCGTTAACTTTTTTAAGTTCTGTAATAAAATCATCTTGTGATATGTCTACTGGGAGCTCTTTAACTTCTGTTGCTATTCCTATTTCGCCACATCTCTTTAAAGCTCCTCTTTCATAAGCAAGGTCACTTCCGTTTGCTCCAACTCTAACTATTGTTAATTTTGGAGTAATACCCTTTACCTTTAACCCTTTTACTTCTTCAGCTAAAGCTGCGCTTATAGCATCTGCAACTGGTTTTCCTTTAATTATCTGACCCATACTTATAATCTCCTTTATATTCAAAATTAAGATTTTAAGATTTTAAACTTTCTATGTAAATACCCTCGGAAGAAAATCTGCTTTCTTCCGACGATATATTACGACCTACTACTTAGAAAGAGCTTTTACTACTTTCTCATAAACTTCGTCAGAGATTTTGATTCCGTCTTGAACTAAAGGTTCTGTTTCTTTTTTAACTTTATCAACATACTCAGTGTCTTTAATCGAGTTTATGTTGATTATTACATTTAATTGAGCGCTAATAATTGCAGCTCTTAGGCATTGTACTCCTACTCCAACATCGCTTATAGCTAACGCTGAACAATTATCCACTAAATCCTCATGTAACTTAATACAATCAAAGCATAGCTTAACTATTGATACTGGAACTTGACAAGCTTCTTTTAAGCATTTTTCTAAAGTTTCTTCCTTTAGTTTTTTCTGCTCATCAGTATCTTTAGCCATTCCATAAGCTTTTGAAAGAGGTAAGAAGCACTCTGCATCAGCATCTATCATTTTAAGGAGCTCTTTTTGAAGCTTTCCGCAATTTTCTAATATACCATTAAGTTTTTCTTCATACTCAGCAAATTTTTTCTTTCCTATAGTTAAGTTGCACACCATACTTCCAAGTGCTATTCCTATAGCACCTGTTAAAGCTGCTGCACCACCACCACCAGGAACTGCTGCTTTAGAGGCAAGAACTTCTATAAAATCAGTACAAGATTTATCTGCAAGTTTCATTATTATTTCCCCCTGAGATTCTTTAGAATAATCCACCTATTACGCCATCTTGATCAACATCAATTTTTTCAGCTGCTGGAACTTTAGGAAGTCCTGGCATTTTCATTATTGAACCAGTTAAGGCAACAACGAAACCTGCTCCTGCTGAAATTGTTACTTGTCTTACAGTTATACTAAATCCTGTTGGTCTTCCAAGTTTAGTTTGGTCATCAGTTAATGAATACTGAGTTTTTGCCATACATATTGGAGTTTTTCCATATCCATTTTTCTCTAATTCATCAATTTCTTTCTCAGCTTGTGCTGTAAATACTGCATCATCAGCACCATAGATTTTTTGAGCTATAGCTCTTATCTTTTCTCTTATTGGTGCTTTTTCATCATAAGCAAATTCGAAGTTGTTTTTTCCTTTTTCTATTAAACTTACTAATTCTTTAGCAAGTTCTACTCCGCCTTCTCCGCCTTTTGCCCAAACTTCTGATAACTTAACATTTACGCCAAGTTCCTTACATTTATCTTCAACTAGCTTTAATTCAGCTGCTGTATCAGTTGGGAATGCATTTATTGCAACTACTGCTGGTAATTTATATACTTTAGTAATATTCTCAACATGTTTCAATAAGTTTGGAAGTCCTTTTTCAAGAGCTTCTAAGTTTTCATTATTTAAGTCAGCCTTTGCAACTCCACCATTGTATTTTAATGCTCTAACTGTAGCAACTATAACTACTGCATCTGGTTTCAATCCAGCCATTCTGCATTTAATATCTAAGAATTTCTCAGCTCCAAGGTCAGCACCGAAACCTGCCTCTGTAACTACATAATCTGCAAAATGAGTAGCCATTCTTGTAGCCATTATTGAGTTACATCCATGAGCTATGTTTGCGAATGGTCCACCATGTACAAATGCTGGTGTTCCTTCAAGAGTTTGAACTAGGTTTGGTTTTAAAGCATCTTTAAGTAATGCTGCCATAGCACCTTGAGCGTTTATTTGTCCAGCTGTTACTGGTGCTCCTGCTCTTGTATAACCTATAACTATTTTAGCTAATCTTTCTTTTAAGTCTGTTATGCTACTTGCTAAGCAGAATATAGCCATTATTTCTGAAGCAACAGTTATATCATAACCATCTTCTCTTGGCATTCCGTTAGCTTTTCCACCCATACCATCAACAATAAATCTTAATTGTCTGTCGTTCATGTCAACACATCTTCTCCAAACTATTCTTCTTGGATCAATGTCTAAAACATTTCCATGATATATGTGGTTATCTATCATTGCTGCTAATAAATTGTTAGCTGCTCCGATTGCATGAAAGTCACCAGTAAAGTGTAGGTTAATGTCTTCCATTGGAACAACCTGTGCATATCCGCCGCCAGCTGCTCCACCTTTTACACCAAATACTGGTCCGAGTGACGGTTCTCTTAATGCAACTATTGTATTTTTACCTATTTTTGATAAAGCATCAGCTACACCTATTGATGTAGTAGTTTTGCCTTCTCCAGCAGGTGTTGGATTGATTGCTGTGCAAAGAATAAGTTTACCATTTTTTCCTGGAGTTTTCTTTAATAAGTTGTAATCTACTTTAGCTTTATATTTTCCATAAAGCTCTATGTCATCCTCGGAAAAACCTAGCTTTGAAGCTATCTCCCTAATGTCTTGTGGCTTACACTCCTGTGCTATTTCGATATCTGATTTAAAACCCATATTAAAATACCCCCATCTCTAATTTTTGTTTTATATTTTTTTACCTCCTCAACGGTTTCCTTATTGGAATCGTAAGAAGATTGGTTAACCATTAGATTTTATATTTAATTAAAGATGTCCAGGAGTTGACAAAAAGACATAAAACCCCCTGGACATTTGCCCAGGCGGTCGACATTTTACTTTATAAATCACACTCCCTGTGGTAAACTCCACTTCCGCCAGTTATGTGACTCTTCAGTTAAAGAATAAAAATTATTATTCAAACCTACATACAATTGTGAATTTTTTGACTATATTTTAATATTAAACGATAATATAAATTATGTCAATTGGTAAATACAAAATATAATTATTTTTTCGAGATTTTTTCTATAAGAACACCATTAATGTCAATAGTGTTACTAAAGAATCTAGAAAGTACAGAGCTTCATTTTGACTAAAAGGTAAAGAAGTATTTCATAGCTAATAAAGAAGAATCCCCTTATGATGAGGGTTCTCCTTCTTTTTTGGTTTAAATATAAGCAATGAAAAGTTGTCATTTATATGATATAATTAGCCGATATATCCTAAGTCAAATAGCTAGAAGTGTACTGGCGGTATTTGGTTTTAATTTAGAGTTTAATGGACATAATTAACTAAGGAGAAGTGGTTTTTTAATGAGAGTAAAACATAAACTTATCATCAGCTATTTGGTTTTAATTGTATTTGCCGTAAGCGTATTAGGCTTTTTAATTGCAAAAAAATCGAAAAATGCGGTCTTCAATGAGGTAAATGAAAAAAGTCAGCGTTTAACAGAATCAATTAGTACAACTCTTAGTGTAAGAAATGATCTGCTTACAGAAAAATCTTACGGGGACTTAAACTTTGCAAATACCTTATTAAATAATCTGGTTGATTTAAAGGTAGACTATAATGAAAATATAAAAGTTGGAGAGTTTAATTTACCGGTTTTATATGCTGGAAAGCAAAGGTTATCACTAGATGATACTATAGTTGATGAGCTTGAAAAGTCTACAGGTACCGCTGCAACTATATTTCTATTGCATAATGATAAGCTTGTAAGAATTTCTACTACAATTTTTAAAGATGACAAAAGGGTAGTAGGTACATATATATCTAATGATTCAGCTGCTTATAAAAAAACAATTAATAATGAAGAATATACCGGTAATATTGTAATAGAAGGTATTGGCTATGTAACAAGAATGAAACCATTATTAGATAAAGATAAAAAAATTATAGGGGCAGTAGGGATAGGAAATAAAATCCTCAATAATTATTTAGAGGAAACATTAAGTAATATTAAATTAGGAAAAACCGGTTATGCATATATACTGGATTCAGAAGGCAATGTAATTATTCATTCTTCTCAAAAAGGAAAGAATGTAAAGAATTATGATTTCGTTCAAAAAATGCATTCATCTAAAGATGGAACAATTGAGTACACTTATAATGGAGTTAAGAAGGTAGGTTATTATAAATATTTTGAACCTTGGCATTGGTATATAGTTACTACAGCTAATTATGATGAACTAAACTCTTCATCTAAATCAATTTTGACAACGACAATAGTTACTGGACTAATAGTAATTCTTTTTGGAGGAATTATAGCATTATTTTTGGCTAATACTTTAGTTAAACCTATTAATAAGTTAAAATCCTGCATGGAGATAGCCGGGAAAGGTGATTTGTCAGTACGCTGTGACATAGATAGTAAGGATGAGATAGGAATACTAGCAAATAGTTTTAATAATATGCTGGCAGAAAATAAGAGGCTTCTAGAAGAAATATTGCAATATGACAAATTAAAAACAGAATTTATTGCTAATATGTCTCACGAGTTAAGGACACCTTTAAATATTATTTTTTCAACAGCTCAGTTATTTAATGTACTTATAAGTAAAGGTGAAGACCTAAATACTGATAAAATAAAAAGTTATACAAGCAGCATAAAACAAAATTGTTACAGATTATTAAGATTAGTAAATAACTTAATTGATATGACAAAAATTGATTCTGGTTTTATGAAGTTAGATTTAAGGAATCAAAATATAGTACAAGTTGCAGAGGAAATAACACAGTCAACTGCTGAATATGTACAACATATGTCAAGAACGATTATATTTGATACAGATGAAGAGGAAAAAGTTATGGCTTTTGATGCAGAAAAACTAGAGAGGATTCTGCTTAATTTAATTTCAAATGCTACTAAATTTACTAAACCGGGAGATAAAATTAATGTTACTTTATACGATAAAGATGATCATATTATTATTTCTGTAAAGGATACAGGAAGAGGAATTCCGGAAGAAAAACTATCACAGATTTTCCAAAGATTTAAACAAGTAGACCCATTGTTAAGTAGAAGTCATGAAGGCAGTGGTATAGGATTATCTATAGTTAAAGCTTTGGTTGAGATGCATGAAGGAACAATAGAAGTGAAAAGTAAGTACGAAGAAGGCACAGAGTTTACAATATGTCTGCCTGCTAAGGTAATTTCAGAGAAGCATGATATGAAAGTTAAAAGCGAGTTTACAAACCAATCGAATGTTGAAAATATTAATATCGAATTCTCGGATATTTACAGATAGAAATATCCCACCATGGGAAAAATACTCTATGGAAGTAGATAAATGAAATAAATCTACTTCCATAGAGTATTTTTCTACTTATGTCAAAAGCCAAATTTGTTTGCCTCAAACTGTATTGATGTTCTAATAGCCAAAGATAAAGAAATAAAGAGTTGGAAGATAATATTATTGTTTCGTAATGCTAAGGTTAGACGGCATAACTGTCGATATAGAAAGTATGAATAATATTCTTGCAAATATGTAATAGTTAAAATTTAGCTGTTTAATGGAGAGTGAAAATGAAAAATATTAAAAAGATAATTATGATATTTATTATAATAATTGCAATAACTATTTCATTTAATAGTAAATATGATTCTTTAGTTAATGAGTTTGAAAGTATAGGAAATTCTAAACAAGCTTCTCTCAACGATTACATTATATTAAGTAGCGAATTTGTGGATAATATGACTATATATGGAGATATATTCTTCGAACAAGTTAAAAGCAAAGACCCGAGGATTTATAGCTTTCTCAAATATAATACTGATTTAAACAGCTACAACTTAGATGCTATAGGTGGGACAGAATATGAAAAAACTACAGGAAACTTAACTGGGACAGGAAAGATACCTAAAGATGGTATACAAAGAGATGAAGTGAATCTCGTCTTTCAATACAACGAATTTTTCAGCAAATTCTATAATAGGTTTCCAGATGTTGCATGGTTATATTATACAAGTGAGAATAATTTTATTTATATGTATCCTTGGATTTCATCAAAAGACTTCACATTTACAGAGAAGCTAAAAAATGCAGAGTTCTATAAACCTGTAAATCCTCAAAATAATCCCCTACGTAAAGCTATTTGGACACCTGTATATTTAGATTATGCCGGAAAAGGACTTATGGTTACATTGTCAAGACCAATATATGATAAGGATACTTTTAAGGGAGTTTTATCTCTTGATTTAACAAATAAGAAGCTTAGCACGATAATAAGTTCTGAATATAATATCTACTTGATTGATAATACAGATTCAGTTATAGCTACTAGTCAGAATATTGAATTTGATAAAGAAGTAATTAAACTTAATACTTTGCTTAAAGTGTCACAAAATGACATCAAAAAGATGAAAGAAGCAAAAAATAATTCGGTTGAAAGAGTTGGTAAGTACTACATTTATAATGCTGGCTTTAGTGATGCTCCTTGGAGTATGCTGGTAATTATGCCTGTGTATTTAATTTTAGGTAAATCTGCGTTATTCACTTTACCTATACTAATTATCTGTATCCTTCTCTTGTTTGCAGTTAATGAAGTTGAAATCCGTAAAAAAACTGAGAAAATGCTAAAAAATATTGCAATTACTGATCAGTTAACAGGTTTGAATAATAGAAATTATTTTGAAGAAAAAGTATTAGAAGAAACAGCTCGTTCAGATCGATATAATAGGCCACTTTCTATGATCATTTTTGACTTGGATGATTTTAAGCGTATAAATGATACATGGGGGCATCCTATTGGGGATGAAGTTTTAAAGCAAACTGCTGAAATAACAAGCAGTCTTATACGAAAAACTGATATGATATTTAGAGTAGGTGGTGAAGAATTTATAATACTATTGCCTGAGACAACTATAAGTGGTGCACAGGAGCTTGCAGAAAAACTTCGTGATACTCTAGATAGCAATATACACCCTATTGTTGGTAAATTCACAGCTAGTTTTGGAGTTGGAGAAAGATTAAGAGATGATTCTTTCAAAAGTTGGTATAAAAATGTGGATCGAGCTTTGTATTATGCTAAAAATAAAGGTCGAAATCGTGTAGTTAGTTCTTTAGAACTAGATTAACTAAGGAATATCACACTTTAAGGATTATGAAATTAAAAGTACCAATTATTATATTGATACTTTTGTAATTAGGTTATGAAATTTAATATTCAGTTCATAGGGAAGCCAAAAATGTTTCGTATGTGTCTTCAAATGAGTCGTATGGGTAGGGATTTCCACCATTTGTGCTTTTGCATTGATTATCACTATATTCTTGCCCAATTGCAAAAAGTTCTCCAACAGTTATAGGATGTCCTACTTCGCAAGCTACTTTACAAAAGGCATCCATGGGGTCATCTGCTGAACGGGTTGCAAGTAGCCTCTTTTTTAGCAAAGGGTCTTTTTTAGCATCAGAATAGAGTAGTTCCAATTGAATAATTGTTTTGTTCATGATTACAGCTCCTTACTTTAAATTAATAATATTATTATAGCACTTAAAAGAAACCTCTTAATCAGAATCTATATGCTTACTATTGGGAATAATATATTTTTATTATATGAAATCTTGAAAATGCTATGATATGCTAATAAATTATAGTTAGACAAAAATATTATTATATATAGGAGGATTCATAATGAAAGAAATAGTTTTAGCAGGTGGATGCTTTTGGGGTGTAGATGAATATATGTCAAGAATTAAAGGAGTTATAGAAACAAAAGTCGGATATGCTAATGGTACTAAAGAAAATCCCAGTTATGAAGAAGTGTGCAGGAAAAATACAGGTCATGCAGAAGTATGTTATATAATATACGACGAAAATTTAATAAATTTGGATCAGTTATTAGATAAGTTTTGGCAAATAATAGATCCTACTGTTATAAACAGACAAGGCAATGATATAGGGCATCAGTACAGAACAGGCATATTCTATACTGATAAAAACGATTTGACTGTAATATTAAAAAGTAAAGATGAGGAACAGAAAAAATATTCGAAAGCAATAGTAACTGAAATAGAACCTCTTTCTTGTTTCTACGATGCAGAGGAATATCATCAAAAATATCTTAAGAAAAATCCAGGTGGATACTGTCATATAAAGTTAGATTGGTAGAATGTGTAGGCTCTAGATGATTATTGACTAGGTATTACCGTAAGCTTCAAATAAATTAAGATTATATAAAACTCTTATATAATCTTAATTTATACACTAATATTATTTAGTTATTATAAACTTTTTACTTTACTTATAACTTCTGTACAGTATTCTTTTACACCTGCAGCACCATTACTCTTGTATACTTTATTTAAATCACTGCCAATACCGCTGCAATCAGCTCCAGCTTGTATCCATTCATTTATATTATCCTTGTTTACTCCACCAGTAGGCATTATGCTAAGGTCTGGAAATATTGATTTTGCTGCACCTATAAATGCTTTTCCAACAACATTTCCTGGGAATACTTTTATAAATCTTAAACCTAATTTATAAGCTCTATTTAATTCTGATATTGTCATTAATCCTGGTATTATTAATGTTTTTCTTTGATTTGCATAAGCTATTACTTCTTCATCTATGCAAGGAGAAACAATAAAATCTGCATTATTTTCAATACATTCATCTACAGCATCTTTAGTTAATACAGTTCCTGCGCCAACGCAAGCATTTTTGTATTCTTCTTTTAATTCTTTTATTAACTTAGGTGCATTTGGAACACTCATAGTTACTTCTATAATCTTCATTCCGCCATCAATAGCTGCTATACTTATTTCTTTTGCTTCTTCATATGTCTTAGTTCTAATAACAGCTACTGCTTTTTCTTCTTTCAATGTACGATAAATTTCTTCGAACATTATTACCCACCTCATTATAATTTAATATAGTCGCTTGTGATTACTCGATTATTAATTATATACTAACATAGACGTTGAATAAATATTTCAATTATTCAATACCTATTATAAAATTAATCTATTATGCTAGCGTTCTATTTTCTTTGATTGTCCTAAATGTACTAAAACATCATCATAATAAGGCAATCCTTCATTATCACCTTCAACACCTACTACTAGAGATCCAACTGCATTTGCAAATCTAACGCAATATTCTAATGATTCACCTTTAAGCATTGCAGTTAAAAATCCTGCTGCGAATCCATCTCCTGCACCTACTGTATCAACTAAGGCTTTTGGTTTAATAGCTTCTACATCATAAACGTTTGTACCATCTGAACCTATTGCCCCTTTAGATCCCTTTTTAACAATAACTTTTCCTATCCCTTGATTATGGAAAGTTCTTATTGCATCTTCTATGCTAGTTTCTCCTAATAATATTTCTACTTCTTCATCACCTATTAAAAGAATATCTACATAAGGTAAAAGTTTATCTATGTAGCCTTTTGCTTCTTCCTTAGTCCACATTTTTAATCTAATATTAGGATCAAAAGATATTATTAAATTATTTTTCTTTGCTAATTTTACTGCTTCTAATATTACTTCCTTATTGTTACTATTAATTGAAGGAAAAACTCCTGTAATATGAAGTACTTTTGAATTTTTAAAATATTCTTCATTTAATTCTTTAGCATTCATTGTGTTAGTTGGAGATTTTTCTCTATAATAAAATGATCGACTAGACCCATCAGATAAAACTTCTCTAAAATATACTGAAGTTGGGTATCCATCCACAAGATTAACTTCTGAAGTATCAATACCTTCTCCTCTTACAGTTTTTATTATATATTTTCCAAAATCATCATTACCAAGTCTGCTTATCCAGCCTGATTTCAAGCCTAATCTTGCACATCCCATTGCAACATTTAATTCTGCTCCACCTACTTTTCTTTCAAAAGTATTACAAAATATTATTGGTCCTTTTTGTGTAGGACACATTGCAATCATTGCATCTCCTATTGTAATTACATCCATCATGATTATACACCACTTTCTATTAATATATTTGTTTTTAGCCTCATCAAGTATTAAGAGATAGGTTTTGAATTTCATATTTGACAAGGCTATCATTAATTTTTTCAGTTAATATTATATATATTCTGCTAAACTAACATGTTTTTTATTTAATAATTAATTATCTTACTAACCAACCGCCATCAACAGCTAATATATGTCCATTAACATAATCTGATGCTCTACTTGCTAAGAATACTATTGCTCCCATTAAATCAAATGGTTCAGCCCATCTATCTGCTGGTATTCTTCCTTGTATTTCTGCATTTCTTGCTTTATCTGCTCTTATTGGTGCAGTATTTGCTGTTTTTATATATCCTGGTGCTATCGCATTTATTTGAATATTTTTACTTGCTAATTCATTTGCAAATGCTTTTGTTATACCTGCAACTCCATGTTTACTTGCAGTATATGGTGGTACAAACTTTCCACCTTGGAATGCTAACATTGATGCTACATTAATTATTTTTCCTGATTCCTGTTCAACCATTATTTTAGCTACTTCTTGGCTTAAGAAATATACTGCATTTAAGTTAATATCCATTACCGCATTCCAATCTTCTTCTTTATATTCAAGTAATGGTGCTCTTCTTATTGTCCCTGCATTATTTACTAATATATCTATCTTCCCGAAGTTTTCCATAGTAACCTTAACTACATTCTGTCTATCTTCTTTTTTAGTTAAATCTGCTTGTATAAATACAACTTTTCTTCCTTCTTTTTCTATCAATTCTCTTGTCTCTTCCCAATCAGTATTATGAGTTGCAATCACTAAATCTGCTCCTGCTTTTGCTAAAGCTACTGCATATCCTTGTCCAAGGCCTGTATTTCCTCCTGTAACTATAGCTACTTTTCCATCTAATCTGAAGAAATCCATTGAAAATTGATCTAAAATATTTGACATTTTATCTTCACTCCTAATTTTTATTAAATTTACTATTTGGTGTTTTTTTACTAATATCTTTATAATTTGATTTGTTTCCTTAGAAAGTAAAATAATCTAACATTCTGTTTACATTAAACTAAAATCGTTTTCTCTGTTCCGCATAATGGAATGATGTTTCGATTTTCTCAATATCATTCTAATCTTATTTTTTACACTTGTCAATAATACTAAAATAATTAATTCTAAATATTTTATTTGTTAAAATCTATATTAAATATTACAATGTATATCATAACGATGAAATTATACTAGGAGGATTTAATATGTCTAAGGATTTAAATAATTCCAATTTAGTTCAATCAGTAGAACGTGCTATAGACATACTTGATTGTTTAGCAGAACACCCAAAGGGCTTTGGAATTGGAGAAATATCAAAAGATTTAGGTTTAAGTAAAAGCACTATACACAGAATAATAACAACCTTAAAGCATAAAGAATATGTTGCTCAAAATAAAGAAAATGATAAATATCAACTTGGAATAAAAATACTTGGCTTATCTTCTTCCATAATTAATAATATGGACTTAATAGACATAGCTAAACCATATATAAATGAATTTGCAAATAAAGTTGATGAAGTTATACATCTTTGTCTCCCTGATGAATCGTATTCTAATATAATCTATGTGGATAAGGTATCACCTGAAAACACTAGCAGGGCAATAACAATGTCTTCAAGCATAGGAAAAAAAGCACCAATTTATTGCACTGCTTCAGGTAAATTATTATTATCTCAGTATTCTGATGATAAAATAAAAGAAATACTAAAAGATGTTGATTTTGTTAAGTACACCGAAAATACAATAACTAATATAAATACATTTTTGGATGAAATTCATGAGATAAGAAAAAATTCATATGCACTTGATAATGTTGAGTATGATGCCGCTGTTATATGTATTGCCGTTCCTATTTTTGATAGAACTAATAAAATTGTTGCGGCAACTAGTCTTTCATCAGTAACTCTTTTTAACAATATGGATGATTTATTAAAATATAAAAATGAATTTATGCATATTGCTAAAAATATTAGTAAGTTATTGGGGTATATACCTTCCTAAATTCTTAATTTTTTACTACTCATAAACTTTACTTTTATTTTATTACCTAACAGTATAATTTAGATTTTAATAAAAATTCTATTAAATTAATTAAAATAACAGTTTAATATTTATTACATGGAAACATGAACAAACAAGCAGATTCTTGAGAATCTGCTTGTTATTTTTTAAAAAGTAAACCATCAAATTCAGAAATTGCAATTCGCTTTTACATTAAAAATCGCCAAACTCTATAAAATTACCCATAAAATAACCTATTATACAATATAATATAAAAATATTTTGCTTGCAAAGTTTAATTACATAATATATAATCAAATCAAATCCACATTACGAAATACAATTCCGTATTGTGGAACAAAACAATAAAAAAGTATAATTTTTTTATTTGATACTTATATTAAGTGTAATTTAAACTGTTTCTTGAAAGGTTTTTCGTTAAATACCACATTATATACTTACCATATTTACAATATAAAGATAATTTAACTATATTTAAATTTTAAGGAGGAACATTATGGATACAAGATATGCAAATCATCCAGAAGATTCAAAAAAATATAACACAGCAGAATTAAGAAAACATTATCTACAGGAAAAAATATTTAGTGAGGATGAAATTAATTTAACTTATAGCCATGTAGATAGAATTATATTAGGTGGAGCTATGCCCGTGAAAGAAAACCTTTCCCTAAAGGCTGCTGCTGAACTTAGAGCTGATTATTTCCTTCAAAGAAGAGAAATGGGAGTTATTAATGTAGGTGGTTCAGGCACTGTAGTTTTAGATGGTAAAGAGTATGCATTAGATAAATATGAATGTTTATATATCGGTATGGGTACAAAGGAAGTAACATTTACTTCATCTGATAATAAAAATCCAGCAAAATTCTATATTAATTGTGCACCAGCAACGAAAACGTATCCAACTGTTAAAATTACTAGGGATAATGCATTAATTGTAAATCTAGGAAGTCAAGATAACATGAATAAACGTACAATTTACAAATTAATTCATCCTGAAGTTTGTGAAAGTTGTCAATTATCTATGGGTGTTACTATGTTACTTAGTGGAAGTGGCTGGAATAGTATGCCATGTCATACACACGAAAGAAGAATGGAAGTATACTTCTACTTTGATTTACCAGAAGATCAAAGAGTATTCCACTTAATGGGTCAACCTGAAGAGACTAGACATATTGTAATGGCAAATGAACAAGCAGTAATATCACCAAGCTGGTCGATTCATGCTGGTATTGGTACAAGTAACTACACTTTTATTTGGGGAATGTGTGGAGAAAATCAAGACTTTGATGATATGGATCATATAGCAACAAAAGATTTAAAATAATCATATTTAATATAGGGATAATATATTTACATTTATTATCCCAAATAATAAACACATACTTAATGAAAACCTTATACTAAATAAAGATTAAAAGGAGTATTCACATGATTTTAGACAAGCTGCAAAACAAGGACTTATATCTAAATATAAATAGCAATCTAAAAAAAGCATTTGAGTTTTTAGAAAACCCAAACCTAGAAAAGCTTGAAGATGGTAGATATGAGATAGACTTTGATAATGTCTATGCATTTGTGCAATCGTATTCAACAAGAAATCCTGAGGATAATAAGTGGGAATCACATGAGCGTTACTTAGATATACAGTATATTGTTGATGGTGATGAAGCTATACTTTGGTCTCCAATTGAACAATTAATTGTAGAGAAAGAATATTCAACGGAAAAAGATGCAACTTTTTATAAAGATAATTCTTACTGTACAACACTAAATTTAAAGAAAAATTACTTTTGCTTATTATTTCCTGAAGATGGACATAAACTATGCTGCATTTTCGATACACCATCACAAATTAAAAAAATAGTTGTAAAAATCAAAATATAATATATTGAAGGAGATGTATTTATGAAAATTAAGCAAAGCATTGAAAAAATCCCAGGAGGATTGATGATAGTACCTTTATTTCTTGGTACATTATTGAAAACAGTATCACCAGATGTGAATAAGTTTTTTGGTGGATTTACAGGTAGTTACTTAACTGGAACATCAGTTATATTATTTATTTTCTTTTTAGCTATTGGAACTACTATTGATTTACGTACTTCTGGTTACATTGCTAAAAAAGGTCTTTCTCTATTAGTTGGAAAGGTTTTATTTGCGGCTTTACTAGGTATAGGTGCTTCTCATTTTCTTCCTGCAAATGGAATTCAAACAGGAATTTTTTCTGGTCTTTCAGTACTCGCAATTATAGCTGCATTTAATGAAACAAATGGTGGACTTTATTTAGCATTAATGACAACACTTGGTAGAAAAGAAGATGCTGCTGGTTTCCCATTTATTAGTATAGAATCTGGTCCTTTTATGACAATGGTAGCTCTAGGTGTTGCAGGTATTGCTACATTCCCTTGGCAGCATTTAGTTTCTACTTTAATTCCTTTCGCAATAGGTATTGCTCTTGGAACTTTAGATAAAGATTTCCGTAAAATGTTTGCTCCAGTAGTTCCAGCTTTAATTCCATTCTTTGCATTTACATTAGGATTCAGCTTGAACTTTGGAATGATTATTCAATCAGGATTAATGGGTATTATCATGGGAGTTGCAGTAGTATTCCTTTCTGGAGGATTATTAGCTCTTGTTGATAGATATATAACTGGATCTGATGGTGTTGCTGGTTGGGCCGCTTCTTCTACTGCTGGAGCTGCAGTTGCTGTTCCTTTTGCAATAGCTCAAGTTAATCCACAATTTCAACCAGTTGCCGCTTCAGCTACTGCAATTATTGCAACATCTGTATTAGTAAGTTCTATATTAACTCCTGTAGTTACTATGTATTTCGAAAAGAGAGCTCGTGCTAAAGGTTTACCTATTAAACCTGCTAAATATAATCTTAGAAAAAACCCTGAAGGTGATATAGCCTAGGCACTATATAATATAAAAGTTTAATAGATTTAATACTGATACTAAAAGACACCTATATAATATACGATTTTAATCTGTATGTTATATAGGTGTTTTAAGTGATATAACAATGAAAACTAAGCATAATAAAAGGTATTGGCTATGTAACAAGGATGAAACCACTCACTTCCAGTCAAAAGCTCATCAAATTTTCTACTTATAAGTATTCCATAAAAAAGAATAAGATCTCCTGTTTTTAATGATCAATTGAACAAACTGTTTTATAAATATTAATAATGAATAATAAAATATAAGGTTATAATATAGACAAGTGTTATCACAATAACTTATAATATAACAGAATAATAGGAGTATTATGAGGAAAGAGGATTAAAATGGAAAATTATGAAAGTACGTTGGTTAATGGAGAATTAGGTATAATAGCATTGGAAAGCTGTAGAGAGCTTGGAGAGAAAATAAATTATCATATTAGAGCTAAAAGAGATGAGGAAAAATCATACTTAATAAAGACTGAAGATATAAGGTTCTCTAATGGTGAAGGAAAAGTAAAATTAGAGGAATCCATAAGAGGAAAAGATGTTTACATACTTTGTGATGTTGGTAATTATAGTATTGAATATAAAATGTTTGGTTTTATGAATCATATGGGACCAGATGAACATTTTCAAGATATTAAGAGAACTATTTCTGCTATCAGAGGAAAGGCAGAAAGAATTACTGTAGTAATGCCTTTATTATATGCATCAAGACAACATAGAAGAAAGGGGAGAGAATCCCTTGATTGTGCGATGGCATTACAGGAATTAGAAAGATTAGGAGTACATGAGATAATAACTTTTGATGCCCATGATCCTAATGTTCAGAATGCTATTACATTGACTTCCTTTGAAAATTTATATCCTACTTATGATATGGTGAAATCATTTATTACTAATGAGAAAGATTTAAAAATAGATAAAAATAAAATGATAGTTATAAGTCCAGATACTGGCGCCATGGACAGGGCAATTTACTATTCTAGCGTATTAGGTGTGGATGTAGGATTATTCTATAAAAGAAGAGATCATTCAAGAGTTGTAAATGGTAAAAATCCTATTGTAAAGCATGAATACGTGGGAAGAGATGTGTCTGAATGTGATGTGTTAATTGTTGACGATATGATAGCTTCAGGAGAATCTGTATTTGATATTGCTTTAGAGCTCAAGAAACGTAATGTAAAAAATGTTTATGTAGCAGCTACATTTGCATTCTTTACTGAAGGAACAGAGAAATTTGAAAAATTCTATAATGAAGGCATTATAAAGAGGGTTTATTCAACAAACCTAACTTATATTCCTCAGTACGTAAAAGAAGCTGAATGGTTTAGCGAAGTTGATATGTCATTTCTTATTGCGAGGGTTCTAAATAAATTAAATTACAATAAATCTATATCATCATATTTAGATGCCACTAAAGTTATTGAGGAATTGTTGAATAAACAGTAGAAAAATGAAGATAAATTAGTCACAAAAAACTCAAGAGCCAATGCTTAATAACACTAAGCATTGGCTCTTGAGTTTTTAAAGTACGGATTCCAGACATACTATCCCACATAAGTGAGGTCTTAAGTATCGTAAAGGGTACTATCTATCAATAAAGTGCATTCTTGTATGTAATCATAAAACTTACTATACTATAAATAATGATTACTATAAAAACATTCATTACAACATAAATGTCAATGAAAATATTTTCTAATAATTAGACACTAGTGAAATTTTATCTGTATGCTTGTACAAAATTTACCGATTAATATCAAGAAGGGTGGATTTTGCATAAGGGTATGATATGATTAAATAGATTTCTCCATAATGTATGTTTTCAAAGAATTTTAAATTACAGAAATGGCATAAATATGGAGTAAAATATAACTTATAAAAATCTTAATAAAGAAGTTTAAGAAAGCGGAGGTTATTTAATATGGAAAAATCAAAGGTATACTTTACTAATATGCATGCAACAGCAAAAGAGAATTTACTGCAGAAGCTTGAGCGTCTCATTAAAACAGCAGGGATTAATCAAATTGATTTTGATAAAAAATATACAGCCATTAAGATTCATTTCGGTGAGCCAGGTAATTTGGCTTTTTTGCGTCCTAATTTCGCAAAAGTGACAGCGGATATCGTAAAAGAACTAGGAGGGAAACCCTTTCTTACGGATTGTAATACTTTATATGTGGGCAACAGAAAGGATGCTCTTGAACATCTAAATTCTGCTTATCTCAATGGGTTTTCTCCTTTTTCTACCGGTTGTCATGTGCTAATCGCCGATGGCTTAAAGGGTACCGATGAGAGCTTGGTTCCTGTTGAAGGCGGTGAATATGTAAAAGAGGCAAAAATCGGTCAAGCAATTATGGATGCGGATGTATTTATTACTCTAAGTCATTTCAAAGGCCATGAGGCGGCTGGCTTTGGAGGTGCATTAAAAAATATAGGTATGGGCTGTGGTTCTCGTGCAGGTAAGATGGAGATGCATAGCAGTGGAAAACCTAGTGTTTACACAGAGGACTGTGTTGGCTGTGGTATGTGTGCTAAAAACTGTGCACACGGTGCAATTACATTGTCAGAGCGTAAAGCTTCTATTAACCACAATGTATGTGTTGGCTGCGGACGATGTATCGGTGTTTGTGCTGTGGATGCTGTTCAACCTGCTTCAGATGAATCAAATGATATTTTAAATAAAAAAATTGCGGAATATTCATTGGCAGTATTGAATGGACGTCCAAACTTCCATATTAGCCTGGTTATTGATGTTTCTCCTTATTGTGATTGCCATGCAGAGAATGATATAGCAATTGTTCCAGATGTAGGTATGTTTGCTTCTTTTGATCCAGTTGCACTTGATGTTGCCTGTGCAGATGCAGTAAATCGTCAGCCTGTTATGGAGGGTAGTATTCTTGCAAAGAATGGGTGCAAACATCATGACCATTTCACTGATGTTAGTCCAGAGACTAACTGGAAGGTATTAATTGATCATGCAGTAAAGTTGGGACTTGGAAATAGTGAATATGAGTTGATAACAATTTAGTTAATTAAAAAATTGATTTAGAAGAAGAAAGGATGCCTTATGTTAAGTAAGGCATCCTTTTAAATTGAAGTAATAAAAATTAACTCTCATAGGTCGTTTTTAACTCTATAATTAATAAAAAAGTTGCATATTTTAATAAAGTGAAATAATTGTAAAATGTAGTATTAATAACTTGTATAGAAACGATTTTGATATCCTATACTAAACTTACAAAACTTAATATTTATTTTATACGAAAGAAGGGAACATAATTGCACAAAAAATCAAAAATATCTGTATCTATTTTATTAATACTGCTGTTAACTATTCTTTCATCTTTATTATTAGTAAATAAAAATATTGTAGTTGAAGCTTTCGAGGTGAATAATGTAAATCTTGTTTTAGATTCATTTAACTATAACAAGATTATTCCCAAAAACTTTCGTAAAACTTCAGATTTAACGGTTATAAAAGACAATAAAAATTTAAATCTTAAAGGGTTTGATAAATTAAATATTTCAGGGAGTCAACAATTTTCTGAACAGAACCTGACTCTTTTGATAAACGCTGTAGGAACTTCATCTCCTATAACAGTTATGGATTTAAGGCAGGAGTCTCATGGGTTTATTAACGAGTTTGCGGTTAGTTGGGCTGATTCAAAAAACAACGCTAATGTAGGTCTAACAAAGGAACAGGTTTTATTAGATGAAGCTAATAAACTAAAAAGTATTAAATTGAATAGTCCTATTACTTTTTATAATCATCCAAAGGAAACTGTAGTTCCAACAAAAGTTCAAGATGAAAACCAACTTGTTAAATCTAAAAATCTATCCTATGTTCGTATAACCGTTAGAGATGGTGGAATACCTACTGATGATATGGTTGATTACTTTATAGAATCTATAAAAGCTCAACCAGAAAATGCTTGGTTACATTTTCATTGCAAACAAGGTATAGGGAGAACTACTACTTTTATGTCTATGTATGATATGATGAAAAATCATAGGGAGGCTAGTGCAGATGATATTATTAAAAGACAATTAGGATTAGCAAACTTTAATGAAACTACTCTTAAATCTTTCTATAATAATGAAAGAATGAGTTTTTTAGAAAAGTTTTATGAATACTGCAAAACAAATGGAGATTCTTTTAATGTAAAATGGAGTGAGTGGAAAAAGACTTCTGTTACTAACAGTTCAGTAGCTTTTCCTGCTGATACTATATTAAAAAATACTTCCAGCTATATAAAAAATCCAGTAATACCTACTTACTTATATGTTATTTCTCAAGATTCAATGGCGCCTAGTGAAAGAACAATGGTAGCTAGCCTTCAAGGGCTAGTTAATAACCATTGTTCTTCTCAAATATATACACTTAATTCCTCGCAGCCTGATTATAAAATATGGCTGGAGGATTTAAAGAATAATTATAAAGTTTCTTATAAAATCATCTCCAATCCCTGGCAATTACTAAATATTTACAAAGAATATATAGAGGGATATGTACTTTATAGTAATAAAGTACCAAAGGACCCTTCAATAAATAATGCTTGTTCTCTTGCCTCCTTAAATAAAGCTATAGCTGTTGATGAATCCATAGAAGATAAAGTAAAACTTAGCGGTATAACAAAAGTTAAAGGAGATTGTAGAAACACAGATGAGAGCTGGGCTTACAATAACTTGTGGAATAAGGGGTTAAATCACTCACTAGTAATTCAACTTTCTCCTGACAAAGCTGCTCCATTGAGAGATTATGCTATAATGACCAAGTCCTTAGTATTTTATGAAAATAGTATAGATAAAGTAACGTTAAGAGATAAGGTATTCTCTTCTATGGAAGATAACTCTATTTGTTTAGGTTGGGGACCAGATGAGTTTACTAACGTAAGTGCAGCTTCAAAACATGGTTTGAGTGTAGTTGCTGCAGATTGGTCATATAATTTAAGTACCTTAAGTGCCTTTCCATCATTACCTGTCACTAAAAAATCTTCATTAACAATTCCTAAAGAAGGTAATTTTCATTATGTTACTTTTATAATGTCTGATGGGGACAATCAACAATGGAATCTTGGAACTAACTATGGTTCCATTAAATGGTATGGTTCTCCTAATAGAGATAAGCTTAATTTAGGATGGTCTATGAGTCCATCTTTATATTATCTAGCTCCTACTGTTTTTAACTTATATTATAAAAGTATAAGTAATGAAAATGTTAATAATAACTTTATTGTTTCGCCTTCTGGAAATGGATATATGTATCCAAGTAAATTTGATGGAACTAAATTAAATACATATATTAATACATTAAGTGATTATATGCAGAAAGTAGATGAAAGGTATGTGGCAATTATAGATGATTCGGCTTTTAATAATATTGAACTTTGGAATAAGTTTACTGAAAAGCCAAATATCCAAGGATTATTTTATCTTGATTATCATAGACATGATGAGTTTAAAGGTAAGATTTTGTGGTCTAATAATAAACCTTTAGTATCTTGTAGAGATTTACTTTGGAATAATCTTGAAAATGAAGATGAGTTAGTAAAAAAAATTAATGATAGAGTTAATTCAGGACAAGTAAATGTATGCAATTCTGATGCTTATACCTTTGTTTATGTCCATGTTTGGAGCAAAGGCGTTAGTAATGTTGAAGAGGTTGTAAGTAAGTTAAAGCAAAATCCTAATGTAAGAATAGTTCCTCCTGAAATATTTATGGAATTGATAAAGAAAAATGTTAAACACTAGATAGGAATAAATTCTCAAAACTAGACAAAGGGAAGCACAGAGGAAATCTGTGTTTTTTACAATTGGTAAAGATGCAATTATTAAAAGACCTCTTGAATTAATTGAATGCATTTAATGATATGGTTGAGGGTTTTAATTATATCAAAAATCATGAATATGTTAAAAAGTTCTTTATATTTTGTGCATTTTTCTTTTTCCTTGTATCACCTGTTGCATTTTTAACGCCGCTGCAATTGTAAATGCAGATATTGTGAGCTTTTTAAAGATAATATAAAGATTGAAAATTGTGGTTTAATCCCTCACGTGTTTGTAATAAAAGTGATATAATCCCTAAGTGGAGTAGTCATATTTTAAAATAGGGCTAGCTTAGTATATTGATATTAAGTTAGTTTTTTATGTTGAAAATATTAATATAAAGCAACTTTGCCACAAAGAATCAAAATATGGTCATAAACAAATATTATAGAGCATAATTTTGGTTAAGAGGTGATTTAAGGTGGAATCTAATATTATATTACTAGCAATATTGGCGGCTTCAATACTAGGAAAGGCCAATTCTGTAGCTGTTGCAACCTGTATACTCTTAATTGTTAAGCTTTTAAATATGGATAAATACCTTTTTCCAGCCATAGAAGACCATGGAATGTTTTTAGGATTAATATTACTTATTGCTGCTATTTTAATTCCAATTGCAAATGGAGAAATTACATCTATTAACATTAAAAGTGTATTTACTTCATGGGTCGGCATAGCAGCATTATTAATTTCTCTCTTTACTACTTATTTAAGTGGACTTGGATTACAATATCTTACAGTTCAAGGTCACGGTGACATAATGCCAGCCTTAATATTAGGAGCGGTAATAGCGGCTGCTTTTTTAGGCGGTGTTCCAGTAGGGCCTTTGATTACTTCAGGAATGCTTGCATTAGGCCTTAAGATATTTCATAAATAATATTAATGAAAGTAGCTTTATAAAGAACAGAATTTCACAAATAATTGAACCAATTACCATTCTGATTTTGACGTGAAAATACCGTAAAATTCAATGAATAATACGGTATTTTTTATTAATTATCTGCATTTATTCAATTCCAAGATTACAACTTGAATTTATTGAGGGGCATTAATGATTTCTAGGCACCTCTTCTTCATTAAATTGCTCTTTTTTATTGCTAAAAAGCATTTTATATGTCCGATTCAATGTTTCGTGTTTAACTTCTGTTGCATCAAACTTAAGCAACCTAAAGGTTGTCTGAACACAAAATCCTATTACAAATGCAGATATAATTGTTCCGATACCAATCATACCCCCAAGCCTCCAACCGACAAACACCGCTAAAAGCTCAATTGTTCCACGGCAGACACCTACTGGTAATCCCGTTTTTCGAGTAAGTGCAACCATCAAACTGTCCCTTGGACCTGCTCCAAATGCTGATCCGATGTAAAAGTATGAGGCTAAAGCAATTATAAACAATCCTACAATAACCATTATGATTCCAAACAGGTTGCTGCTTGCGACAGGTATTATATTAAATCCGAGAAGCATATCCAGAAATACCCCAATAAGCACCATATTTAAAATTGTACCAAGTCCGAGTTTTTCGCCAAGCAATACTGTTATTATTCCAATAAATACTCCAGTTATAATTGAAGCAGTTCCGATGCTCATTCCTATCATTTTTGCAAATCCAACATGGAAAACATCCCACGGAGCATATCCTATATGGGCATTCATTGTAACAACGATTCCAAGTGCATATAGGAAAAGTCCCCATATTAATCGCAGCAGACGGGTATAAAATTGTTTCATAATAAAATCTCCTTTGTAAATTGTATGACTTAAATACATCAAAATAATTAGGGCACCTTAAATAGGTGTCCTATATTTTGGGGTTATTGTCACTTAGCTGACTCTTGAAGGCTCTGATTGTATTTTCATTTTATATTTTTCCCAGAAATCTAAAATAATAATTTAATATCTATCTTCTAATGAAGTGTAGTCACGCCTTTTTGAAACACACTTGTATGCAGGTCTGATAATTTTACCGTTATTTACGATTTCCTCAATGCGATGTGCACTCCAACCAACTATTCTTGAAATAGCAAAAATAGGTGTATACAGTTCAAGTGGTATATCAAGCATTTTATATACAAAACCTGAATAAAAATCAACATTGGCACTAATATTTTTGTGAGTTTTAGAAATTTTTTCCATAACTTCAGGGGCAAGCTTTTCTACCTTTGCATAAAGATTGTATTCAGCTTCTAAGCCTTTTTCTTTTGCAAGTTTTCTAACATGGTCCTTGAAAATAACGGCTCTTGGGTCAGAAATTGAATAAACAGCATGTCCTATCCCATAAATAAGTCCTGAATGATCAAAAGCTTTCTTACTGAGTAGTTTTACAAGATAGTCTTCAATTTCTCCATCGTTATTCCAATCCTTTAGGCTCTGCTTCATATCTTCAAACATTTCAACGACTTTAAGGTTTGCACCACCATGTTTTGGTCCTTTTAGAGAACCAAGAGCTGCTGCAATTACTGAATAGGTATCTGAGCCTGATGATGTTACAACATGTGTAACAAAGGTAGAATTATTACCACCTCCGTGTTCAGCATGAAGTACAAGAGCAAGATCCAGCAGTGTTGCTTCAAGTTTAGTATACTTATTGTCAGCTCTAAGCATGTGTAAAATATTTTCAGCGGTGCTTAAGTTGGGCTGAGGGCTATGAATAATAAGGCTTTTATTTCCGTGGTAGTGGGAAAGTGCGTGGTAGCTGTAAACTCCAAGTAGTGGAAAACAAGCTATGAGTCTAATACATTGCGTTAATACATTGGCGGAGGAAGTGTCATCTGCTTTATCATCAATACTATAAAGAGCCAATACGCTTCTTGCTAGTGAATTCATTATATCTTTGCTTGGCATTTTTAATATCATATCACGTACAAAATCCTCAGGGAGATTTCTGTATTTTGAAAGAAGTTGTGTAAAATCATTAAGTTCTTCCTTATTAGGCAATTCACCAAAAAGCAATAAGTAGCAGGTTTCTTCAAATCCAAAGCGGCCTTCTTTAAGGAAACCATCCGTAATATTTTTTATATTAATCCCTCTGTACATTAAACTTCCTGGTATGGGAATTATATCATTTTCATCAATAATATAGGAATGTACATCTCCAATCTCTGTTAGACCTACAAGTACCCCTCTTCCATCTATATCTCTAAGACCACGTTTAACATGGTATTTACTATATAATTGTGGATCAATAAAATTGTTTAATTTCTCAGACAGATTTTGTTCAAATTTTTCTAAGTTCATGTTATCCATAATATTTTACCTCACAGATTATTATTTATAACATTATATATCAATAAAAATGCAATTACAATCAATAAATTCAGAAAGTTCCGGCAAGCCTTCACAAAGGAGTAAGTGCCTCATGTAAAAAAAAGTTACACAGATTATATTAAGTGCATAAAATTAAATATTTAGAGCAAAATAGAATTTGTAAATTATAGATATAAAAAAGTTTTAAGGAGGATTTAAATTATGAATGCAACTTTAATGGCTCCAAATACACATTACCAAACTTGCGTTGATGCTTGTAATAAATGTATGCAATTATGTTATGAATGTTTTAGACTTTGCCTAACAGAATCAGATGTAAAGTCAAGAGAACACTGTATAACTGATTTAGTTGATTGTGCGCAGATTTGTGCAACAGCCGCAGCTTCAATGTCTATGAGAGGTCATCATGTAGATCATATTTGTAATTTGTGTGCCACAATTTGTGATGAATGTGCAACTGAATGTAGTAAATTTAATGACCAGCATTGTAAAATGTGTGCAGATGCATGTCGTCAATGTGCTGATGAATGCAGAAAAATGAATAATATGTAAAAAAGAAGTGGATTTAATGATGATTAAATCCACTTCTTTAATCTAAAAATATAATAATGTATCTACAACTATGGGAAAAAATCTACGTTTCTTTAATAATTTAAACTTAATTATAAAAAATCTTCATAAAATCTACACATAGTTCATGTATAATGTAAAAAATATATACAATCGAATTAAATGTAAAAAAATGTAACATTCAATACCTTTAAGTGTTTTGTCAAAATATTTAATGTAGGAATTATAATAGTGTTGTTGCATTGGTTTATATATTAATTCCTAATAAGTGTTGAAGTTAAGGAGAGATAATATTGAGTAAAAGATTAAAGCAGCTTTTAATGGTATTAGCATTTACGGTAACCGTTAATAGTGTAGTATTTGCGCAACCAGTATCAAATAGCAATAATTCATATTCAAAGATTCAAGAGCTTGAAAGAAATATAGAAAACTTGGACAACCAAATAGAAGGGATAATGAATAAAATTGATGGGAATAAAAAGCAAATATTAACAAAAGAAAAGGATATTAAGAGCTCAGAAAGTGAATTGAAAACAGCTGAAAGTGATATGAAAAAACAAAAAGAGCTATTCAACGGTAGGATGAGGGCAATTTATATAAATGGTTCTGGTGGATATTTAGGTATGCTTTTAGGTTCTAGTGGACTTGGAGACTTTATTTCAAGAGTTGATATGGTTAGCAGAATCATAAGCTTTGATAATAAGGTTATCTCAAATTATAAGACAAAAGAAAAGGATATTGCTGATAAAGTAGACAAGCTAAAAGCAGAAAATAAAAAATTATTAGCGTTAGAATCAGAAAATGAGAATAAATTGAATGAACTTAATAAAAATAAAAATGACCAAAAAAAGTTAGTAGACCAAGCTAAGCAGCAGCAAAGACAATACGCCGCAGTTGAACAATCAGCGGTAAGTGTGGCTGTAAATCAAGTTGCTAGTATAAGAACTGAAGCACCTAAGATAACACTATCTAGGGGAAGTTCACCTATAAGTAATAATAATGTTGTGGCATATGCTTCAAATTTCCTAGGAACACCTTATTTATGGGGTGGAACTTCGCCGAGTACTGGATTTGATTGCTCTGGTTTTACTCAGTATGTGTATAAACACTTTGGAGTTTCTGTAGGAAGAACTACATATGATCAAATAAAAGATGGAGTAGCTGTATCAAGAGATCAATTGCAGCCAGGAGATTTACTTTTCTATGGCAAAGGCGGTAACCCTACTCATATGGGAATGTACGTAGGTAATGGTGCATATATACATGCTCCTCGTACTGGAGATGTAATTAAGATTTCACCAGCTGATAGAGGTGATTACATAACAGCTCGAAGGGTTAAATAATATAAAGATTATGTTTCAAAATCAAATATTATAGATTATCTAAAAAAAGAGTGTACTGCTAATAAATTGCAAGTACACTCTTTTTTTAGATAAATATCTTTAAATATTATATATATAAACAAAATATATGTTTTTTGGTTGAGAGTACTGTAATTAAGAAAAATATTCTAAAGATAGAGTAAACCCAGCACAGTTATCAACATATGAAGACTTGACATCCCATAATTGGAAAGGAAAAGTTTTAGTAAAATCATCTTCAGCTATATATACTATAAATTAAGAATATGAAGATTTTATAAAGATTTTATCTTCATATCAGGCTTATATAATAAAACTATAAATAGTTTGTGTAAAACAAGTAGCAGATACTATAGAAATTAAAATGGATTCAAAAACAAGCACCTACTAAAACTTTTCTCCATATTTCCACCACATTTATAACTTATAATTAGCTCAAACAACAGATTAAAATAGTTGAAAAAATTAATACTTAAGGAGGGAATAAGTATGTTTTGTGGATTTGGAGGTCGGGGTTTTGCAGCAGGTGCTGGATTTGGATTTAGTCCATGGATGTTTGTGATGATGGGCATTAGAATGTTAATATTTATAGGGATAATAGTAATTGGAGTTAAGCTTATAAAGAATTATATTATAAATTCAAATAGTGCTTTAAAAATACTTGATGAAAAGTTTGCTAAAGGAGAGATTAGCGAAGAAGAGTATATTAAAAGAAGAAGTATTATGACACAGAAAAAGTAATAATCTATACTTCTAAAAGAGTTTTATTGCACCCTCTAGTTTTAATAACTAGAGGGTTGATTTATATTCAGGTTTAGAATACAGAAAACTTTCATTTGTAAACATTGGAGAAAATATTTATATAAAGTATAATAATGTCAAAGAAACATATTCTTATGAAAGAGGTAGTAATTATGAGTGATATAAAGACAATATTGGTAGTTGACGATGAACCTAAGATTGTTGAAGTAGTAGAAGCCTATTTGAAAAAAGAAGGATTTCAAGTGTTAACTGCGCTGGATGGTGAAAAGGCATTATCATTATTTAAAAATGAAGTAATTCATTTAATAGTTTTAGATTTAATGCTTCCCAAAATATCAGGAGAAGAGGTTTGTAATAAAATAAGGGCAACATCAGATATTCCTATAATTATGTTAACAGCAAAGTGTGAAGAAGATGATAAAATTGAAGGCCTAGCAATTGGAGCGGATGATTACTTAACTAAGCCCTTTAGTGCCCGTGAATTAGTAGGAAGAGTTAGGGCTTTAATCAGAAGGGCCTACAAAGATTCTAGTCCTCTTGCTGATTATTTAATTTTTAATGGTGGAGATTTGGAAGTAGATATAAAAAAGATGAAGGTTAAAAAATGTGGTCAGTATGTAAACTTAACTGCTAATGAGTTTAAGATATTATTATCCCTTCTAGTGAACCCAGGTCAAGTATTTTCAAGAGAGCAATTAGTTCAAAAGGCTTTTGGAATAGATTATGAAGGCTTTGACAGGACTGTGGATAGTTATATAAAAAACATAAGACAAAAGATAGAAGATAACCATAAAGAACCTAAATATATTGTTACAGTTTACGGTATGGGATATAAGTTTCTAGAATAAGGCTCGGCGTAATAATTCTTATGGGTTTATAAGGAATACGGAGGAATCAAAAATGAAAATCTCCTTGATGAAAAAGTTATCTATAGTTTTTCTTGTTACGGTTATGGGAGCAATAATAATTGTAAGCTTTATTTCAAATTATATGATTGGTAAAACATTTAATAATTATTTAGTTGATGAGCATAAAGATAAAGTCAATAAGATTACAACTATTGTTCAGGAGTTATATGACGATAAAACTGGATTTTCTAATTTTAATAAAGATGAAATATTAAGATATGCAGTATTAGAGGAACTCTATATACAAGTAAAGGATACAAGTGGAAATATTGTATTTGATTCAGGTAATTCTCATCTTCAGCATAAAAATATGATGGAATCAATGATGGGAAATATGATGAAAAATGGTATGGGCAAACATTCTAATATGAATTTAGGGGAATACAAAGAAGAGAACTATTCTTTAGTAAAAGACAAAAAGAATATTGGTACAATAATTGTTGGATATTTTGGAACTTCATATTTAAGTCAAGGGGCTTTGACTTTTAAAATGACGCTAAACCATTCCTTTATGATTTCAGCCCTTTTAGCTTTATTATTTGGGTTTGGAGTTAGTTTTATTTTAGCTAGACAGCTTACCAATCCATTAGTTAAGATAACTAAAACTGCAAATGAAATGAGAAGGGGGAATTTAGCTGTTCGTTCAGATGTCAAGACGAAAACTAAGGAAATAGAAGAACTTTCAGCTTCAATAAATTTTTTAGCAGAAACTCTGCAAAATCAAGAAATGCTAAGAAAAAGGCTGACTTCTGATATGGCACATGAAATTAGAACACCCCTTACTACCCTTAAAACTCATGTAGAAGCATTATTAGATGGTATATGGGAACCAACAAAAGAAAGACTCCAGAGTTTTTATGATGAAATAGAAAGACTAACAAACTTAGTAAATAACCTTCGAAATTTAGCAAAATTAGAGCAAGCAGAGTCAAAACTAAATAAGACAACATTTAATTTATCAAGTGAGTTAGAAAAAATTATATTAAGCTTTGAGCCTTTATATTCAAAAAACAATCATATTATTATGTCTAGTATTGATGAAAATCTATGGGTACAGATGGATAAAGATAAGCTGAAACAGATAATGCATAATTTATTATCAAATGGTTATAAGTATTTAAAATCAGAGGGAAAAGTAATAGTAGAACTTAAAAAAGAAAAGGAAGGTATTTGTATTAAAGTTAGAGATAATGGAATAGGTATTCCAGAAAAAGATATTCCTTATATCTTTGAGAGATTCTATAGAACGGATTTGTCTAGAGACAAAAGTACTGGAGGTTCTGGAATAGGGCTAACTATTACTAAAAGCTTAGTGGAGTCTCATGGCGGAAAAATAAGTGTGGAAAGTAAAGAGGAGGAGGGAAGTACGTTTATAGTAAAATTTCCTAAAGGGACAATTTATGAAAATAGGTAAGGAGGAGTAATAACTACTTCTCCTTATATTCGTTATACAAGAAAAAATGCTGTCAGAAAAATACTTTCTGACAGCATTTAAATTACATACGCATTGCCATTGGAAGCATGAATAGTATTATGTTTATAATACCTAATATTAGTATTAAAACACCATATACTATTGAAGTTCCTAGAGATTTACTATTCTTACCACCATAATTACTTTTAGCAAGTCTATATGCAGTATATATTGAACCTATAGTTCCAAGGGCAATTAAAACATACTGAAGAGCTTGTATCGTGGCAGTATCTAAAATAGCAGTTGAACCATGCATTTCATGCCCGAATAATGCCATGAAAGTAAATAATATTGATTTACCTTCTGCTAGTAAGTGGAATAAGTTATGGGCTATATGAGCAGCCATATCTAGTGGGATGATGGCATATCCAAACTTAGAAAAGTTTTGTTTAACAGAATCTCCATTAAACTTTTTAGCAATTAATCCTGTTGCCGCTAGCATTACTATAGGAATCAACATTGCTATAATAAATGTTATAGTGAAGGTTACATAGTAGCTATCTGTACCAGTAGCTTTTTCAAGCCAATTTAAGATAGGTTGCCATATATTAATCATAGTGATATTTTGTACAAATACGATACCCATAATTACAACAGCAAGGAAGGATTCTTCAAGCTTAGGTTTGCGAATAAACCATAATTCCTTAGTAGGTAGACGTCTTGATATTTTAATAGAATTATTTGGACAACTCTTTACACAGTTTCCGCAGAAGTTACACTCTGCATTAGTGTCCATTGTTCTTGGAAACTCAAACATAGGACATCCTTCTACTTTATCATTTCCTTTATAACAAGCAGCAACGTTACATTTAGCACATTTTTCAGGAGTAGCTCTAAGCTCCATCATACCTGCTCTAGTATAGTTACCGGATACTCCACCTAGGAAGCATAGATATCTACACCAAGTTCTACGTTCAAATACTGCACCAGAAAATATTACTGCAATAGTCATTAATAATAATAGTGTTCCTGAACCTCTAGGTGATTCAACAACACCCCAAATATGGTCACTCCAAGTTATAGCAATAAACATTGCATCTATGATCCAAATTCCATATTTCCTTAAAAATTTAGGAACAGGACGATTATTACCAACAAATTTCTGAACTACATCGTTGAGAAGTCCAAAGGGACATATAGCACACCAAAATCTACCTAAAAGAAAGAATATAATTGGCAGCAGAGGCCACCATAAGACCCAGGTAGCAGCAGTACCAAAGTTATCATGGGCGCTAGTAGAACCAAATAAAAGTTCGTAAACTATAAAGGCAAATACTATTGCCACCGGCCATTGAAAAACACCAGGATACCATTTGCTTTTCATAAAGCTTGCAAATCTTTTATTGTCTAAAAGATTCCTATCACCTGATGAGGAACTGTTTTCTTCGTCAATTACAGGTCTCTTTTTTTCTGCCATAAAACATTACCTCACTTTCTATGCTTGTACAGATTTTTTATTCTTTTTCTTTGCTATTCCAGCAGTTACTATTATTAAGATGGCTACTATTAAGAAACCTCCAACAACAAACCAATTAGGGCCAGCACTTATTACTTCTATATTAAAATCAGCCATTTTCTCTCCATTATTTGCTGTAAAGTTTGTTTTAACTTTCCATTTGCCTTTATCGCTAAATTTTACAGTTCCAACATACTCGCCTTCTTCATGACCTTTTTTAAATTGAATAGATTCAGCCTTAGAGTCACCCATATTCATGCTACCCATATCACTTTTATCCATTTCTACAGATACTTTGACATCAGCATTACTTATTGGCTTGTCCTTATTATCGTATAATTTCAGTGTTAACTCATTTTCACCAGTTTTAGCCTTATCTTCTGTTAGCATAAGAGTTGCTTTAACTCCATCAATTGTCTGATTTATCTTTTTCCCAGTGCCGTCAGCTAATACTGATGTAGATAAAGTTAGAACTAGAGCTGAAATAATTGATAATTTTTTTATTAATTTGTTTTTCATTTTTTGTACCTTCCTTTACTATTAGCTTAATATTTTGTCTTTTGGAATTGTTAACAGCAACAAAATTATGTCACCATTTTTATGTTAGAATTTTTATTAAAAAGCTTACTTAACCTAGGCAAGATAAATCTGTCAAGACCAAATACATAAGCATTTGCTCCAGTAGCCATAAGTAAAATAGCTGCAGTGTATAAGTTAGGGTTTGTACTAGTTGTACCAGCTAACATATAATTTAAGTTCATAAAGGCTCCAGCAAGTAGACCAACAATTGTTAGGGCACCAAGAATTAAGGAAATTCCTACTAATACTTCACCATAAGCTACTAAATAGCTAAAAACTTTTGCATTAGGTAGTGCAACACTTTGAACGAAGTTAGCATACCAACCTTGTACTAAGGGATGATCACCAGTTGCTTTAGCTAGTGCTCCTTTTAAGAAACCTGTAACTGCCACTCCAGCTTTGCTGCCTACCCAAGCTGGATTTGATATTTTTTCAATACCTGCAGATATCCATTCATAACCAAGCCAGACTCTAAGAATCGTCCATAGAATAGCAAATCGTTTATCACGGAAAAGTTTCATCTTTATACACACTCCTATCTTTTAACTATAAATTTCATTTATTAAGATATTGGATAAGTTATATCCTATTATTTATATATTAGAATATTACGATGTTAATTAATGTACTGTAATAGTAAAAATTAAGCTTGCTTAACAGTAGATTAAAAAATATTTATTTGTAAATCAAAGTTAAATTAATACTCACTATAATGGATTTTCTACATTAGGGCTATAAAAATTTAAAACATAATCTACTAACATAATTAGGCTTTTCTTGTATGCTGAGTCTTTTAAATTCTCAATAGAGGACTTGGCAGCATATGCAAATTGAAAACCTTCTTCAATAGTTACATTTTTCATTGCAGTGTTGTCTTCATCGATATAATCATCTAATATTTGATATGCCATACCAAGGTTTTCACCATATTTGGAAAGCATATTAGATTCCTCTTCATTTGCACCAACTATACTGCCCCCAAGACTACAACAAGCACTCATAAAAGCTGCTGTCTTTCCTAAAATTATTTTAAAGTATGTTTCACGATCTGGAGAAGGGTTGTTGATATTTAATATTTCAGCCATAGACATTGATTCAGTAACTCTGCCCATTACTTGTGCAAATTCCCTTGGTAGAGTATCTGAGAAAGTAGTAAAGGCTCTTGAGTACAAAGCATCACCAGCAAGCACTGCTATTTTATTTCCAAAAGTTTTATTTAAGGTTTTTTGACCACGTCTTAGTAAGTCACCATCTATGATATCATCATGAATTAAACTGGCACTATGAATAAGTTCTATACCTATTGCTAGTTGAATTAAGTTATGTGTTATAGATGGAGTAAGTTGATTATTTATAGCACCTGCAGATAAAAATGTTAACGTAGGTCTTAGCCTTTTACCTGGAATTGAAAAAAAGTAAGTAAAAATATCTTGTGCAGTAGTATCATCTAATTTTGCTGCAATATTTTTTAATTCTGATTCAAATTGATTAAGTTCTTTTATTATTGGAATTGAAACCTCATCGAATTTCATTTTTTCACCACCTATATATAAATTCTAATTAAATAAATGTTTCTAATATCTTATCTAAACTTATTATAGAGATTTGCTGTGAAGAAAATATGAAGATACTAAGTGTTAGTGCTAAAATAAATTTTTTCCATTACAAGATATCTTTTTTAATAGAATAATTCTATATAATCTCAATATGATATTTTTATAAATTCTATCTTTTGACTCCATAATGAATAGAAGCAATTCCACCGGTTAAAGATATATATCCAGTATTTATAAAACCAGCATCATCAAATGAAAGCTTTAATTTCTTTTTGGGCATAAAGTTTTTTACAGAATCCCTAAGATAAGCATATGCTCCTTTGTCTTTTGTACCTATATATCCAATAGTAGGTAGAACAAAAGTCAAATATGCTGAATGAAGCTCCTTAAGAATAGGAAGTTCTGGATTGGATAGCTCAAGGCAAACCAGTTTTCCGCCAGGCTTCAACACCCTATATATTTCTGATAATGCTCTATTTTTATCCTTAATATTTCTAAGACCAAAGGCGATTGTCACACAGTGAAAACTATTATCTTCAAAGGGTAGCTGTAGAATATCACCTTTAATTAGTTTGTACTTATACTCTCTTATACTATGGTTAAGTCGTTTATAGCCAACATTAATCATTTCTTGATTGAAATCTAGCCCTATAACTTCAGTATTTTTACCTACTTTTCTGCAGGCATAGTCAATCATCTGACCTGTACCGCAGCATAAATCTAAGACTTTATCATTAACTTTTAAATCACACACTCGTATAGCTTTTTTTCTCCAAAGTTTATCTATATTAAAGGTTAAAATTGAATTCAACTTATCATACTTTTCTGCGATAGAGGAGAAAATATTTTGAACATCTATCGTATTATTCACCATGTGTAGTATACCCCCTTTTTATAACTAAATTTATCCGATGACTACCTGATTCAAGTTTCGCTTCATAATATTTTGCAATTATTTTTAAGGAGAGAACTCTTTAATTATGAAGAGTCTCTCCTTAAAAATAACTTTATTGTTTTAAATCTATACTACTTCTTTACTATTTATATTAGTTTTTTTAGTATCGCAGCAACTTCCTTTTTTATTGCCACCTAACATCATTGGCAGCATAAAGATCATCATTATTGGGCACAAAAATGGTGTTACTTTTCCAATTACACTACCAGCACTAGGACTTAGTCTTGTTATAATTGGTAATAATGCTATGGTAATTATAGGTAATCCACAACAGATAGCCATATGAAGCATATGCTTTAATGGACTATGCTTATGATTTCCTTGTTTTTCTTTGTTATCTTCATGATAATTCATATTTATCCCTCCAAAGTGCTTTTCTTATTAACTGAATTATACAATGTACATATAAAGAAATTATGAAGAAATTCAGAATCTATAAAAGTTTATTATTGGGATGTTTTCCTATACATAACTAAAGAAATTACATTAGTGGAAATAAGACAAATATTGTTAAATCCCAAATAGCATGAGAGATGATTACTGGGATAAGGCTCTTCTCTTTTTTATAAAGCCATCCCCAGAATAATCCGCATACCAAGGCTGCTATGATTAGCATAAAGTTACCTGTAACAATATGCACAGCTGTATATAATAAAACTGAAAATAAATATCCTTTGTTTTCTCCAAATTTCTTCCCCAAAGTATTTTGTATAAAACCTCTCCAGTATAGTTCTTCACCTGGACCAATTATAAAAAATAGCAACAAGCCTATTAATGTTAGGTTAGCATTTGATTTATTACTATAAACCGATGAAATTTGAGCATCTTTAAATGGAAATAAGTATCCCGATATAATATTTCCTGCATAAAATATTCCATACAAGGCTATGGCTGAGACCACTCCAATAAAAATATGCCTCCCTTTTATTTTTCCAAAGAGGAAGATATCTCTATCAGCAAAGAAGGCCATTAATATTAATAGTAATATTGATCCACTCATTTCTATCCAAAAGTTAAAAGGCTTTATAACAAACATCAAGTACCATAAGATTGCTGCTGCAAACAATGTAAAAGTTAAATATTTATAGTTTTTATTGTTCAAGGATAATACCTCCTTTATCTTATAGAAGAAAATAGTATTGAAATAATAAGGATAACTCCAAATTGTCCCTGTAGTTTTGCTGTTTCCTGATCAAGGGTGGCGAGTTTAGAAGTAGATCCATTAGATATACGCAATTGATTTATATTTTTCAATGCTGTTGGCAATGTAATTAGACAAAGTAAACTCCAAATAGGGGTAACTCTGTAATAAGTCATAGCTAAAACAGAAATATAGGATAAAGAAAGTAAACAATAATAAATATAACAGGCATTAGCTCTTCCAATCATTATAGATAGAGTTTTTATTCCAGCTTTTTTATCATGATAAATATCCCTAATATCATTTGCGTGCAAAATTGCCGTAGTTAAAAGGCCAACTGGTATGGATAACAAAAGTACATTAGTATTAATTCTTTGAATTTGTACAAAATATCCACCGAGCGTCATTAGGGGCCCAAAGATTATAAATATTAAAGGGGCACCTAAACCTCTATACTTTAGCATAAGTGGCTTTCCTGTATAGAAATAACCACTTAAAGCTCCTATAGTCCCTAGAATTAGAATAAAGGATCCTTTTTGAAAAGCTAAAAATAATCCCAGTATACATCCTAAAGCTAAAACTAAGCGACCACCTTTAGATATTTCCTCAGGAGTTAATAAATTTTCAAAAATAATACCACTAGAAGAACCGGAGTCTTTTGTATCAACTTCATTTATAAAATCATCATAGTCATTAAGTATATTTGCTGAAGCTTGCAAAAGTACAGCAGCGAATAACGAAAGCAGGTAATACATCAACTGAAATTTTGATTCTTTTGCAGCAAATATGGCACCTATTGTAACTGGAATTATGGAAGCAGTTAAGGAAAAAGGCCTTGTAGCTTTTAACCATATTTTAAATTTTTGTTTCATTTTTTGTCCTCCTAAATATATTTATTACTATTAATCCTATAGTACATTTAAAAAGCAGTAGATTTAGATTTTTGCTTTATATATACTATAAATTAAGAATGTGAAGATTTTATAAAGATTCTTAGGGACAAACTTTAAAGTGCATCTAAATAGGGGATTACTATAAATTTTATGTAATTCTATAATCTACATACAATCTTTATAAAATTCAGTTATTATAAGAAGTAATATTAAAGTTAGTTTTTAACAATATAAAATTGAGGTGAGTAGCATGAATAAAATTTTAATAGTAGAAGATGAGGAAAGAATATCTAATGTTGAAAAGGCATATTTAGAAAAGGAAGGTTATGAAGTATATACCTCAACAACTGGGCTAAAAGCTTTAGAACTCTTTAATTCAATTGAATTTAGTTTAGTAATACTTGATTTAATGTTGCCATATATTCATAGAAGGAAGTGGAATAGGATTAACGATAGTAAAGGATATTTTAACTCTACATACAGCTTCTATTGCTGTTGAAAGTGAAGTAGGTAAAGGATCTACATTTACTATACGATTTAGAGATTTTGATTAGTATTAACAACAGCCTAATGATAAAAGTGATTTTTCATTAGGCTGTTGTTATGCAGATTGTTGTAGACTTGAAACAAAGCTTGATTAAAATATTATTGTTTAGTAGTAATGACATAACCTATGTACATATGAGCCTAGTACAACTTACCATTATTTTTATTTAACGTAACAACTGAAAAAGTGAGCAATTTGATAGAACACCGTAGTATTTCTGCGGTGTTTTTGAGTTGTATTTCAAAGCTACAATGGCATTAATTGAATAAAGTTAAATATTTAGAGCAAAATAAAATTTGTAAACATAGATATAAAAAATAATTAGGAGGAAGTTTCAAATGTCAGATAGAGATAAAGAGGAATTAGAATCTAAAAAAAGTGAAACCCTAAAAAGATTAGAACTAGGAGCAAATGAATCTGGAAGTTGTGATTATCCTAATATACAAAGATTTAGTTTAACTTCTAAAGAAAAAAAATCATCAGATGAGAAAGATGCATTTTAAAGTGAACAATAAATATATCACGTAGGGAATTAATAATAAAAAAGAAGCCTCCTTGTGTTTTAATGGATTTTGTAAAAAATCATAATACAAGGAGGCTTCTTTTTTATTACTTTATTTAATATATGTTTGTCTGATCTTTTCTAAGTCAGATTTTTTGATATCATCAACCACTTCAATAATACCTAGAACTTTACCATCCTTTACTATTCCATAGCCTCCAACTTCATTAAAGGTAATATCTAGGTCTATAACTCCTTTTTTTCCATCAAAGGATTTAAAGGTTTCAGCGTTTTTTGCTGATACTAGTTCAAATTTTCCTTCTGGGTTATCAAAGGCAGTAAGGTCAAAAGTTAGTTTAGTTTTAATATTTTTATCTACTACAACTATAAGAGGTTTAAACTCATAACCAATACCCTTAATTGTAGCACTTTGATATTTACCAATTACCATTGCAGTATTAACTACGGTTTCAGTTGGAACCTTGCTTAAATCACTTCCATATATACTTGGGGTTTGTTGTTTAGTTGATGAATTAGTACCAGGTGCTGCTGCACCACCGCTGCAGCAATTAGGGCTGCCAACGGTTGGAGCGGAAGGATCTGGCTTAGATGTATCAACAGAATCTAGGTTATCTACTACTCGAATTACACCATTTATCATCCCCATCCAACAGCTAAAGTTTATATCTTTGTCCTTTGGTGTAAACTCTATTATATTTTCACCATTATCTAACTGCTTCTTTATATTTAGCGATGGTACTACGATTGCATTGTTGCAGGAATTTATTTGTTTTCCATCTATTATCCATTTAACAGGAACGCCTTTCTTTACATACAGTACATTAGGTGTATACCCATTTCCATACGCAGTCATATTTACTACCTGAACTCCGTCCTTTAAAACAGCTTTAGTGCTATTCGCAGCAGAAGTAGCAAGGGAGTGATTGGTGCCAGGCAAAAGAGAAGCTATAGATGAAACAGCGTTTATTCCAGCTAAAGACAGACCTCTATTACTCATAATTAACCCTAGAACAATTACAAGGACTCCACTAAATTTTAAAATCTTTTTTGTGTATCCTTTGCTTAATAGGCCAGAAACTGCACCAAAAGTTAACATTAAAGGTACTGTGCCTAGGGCAAATATAAACATAGAAAGAGCACCTTTAGCAGCGCTACCTGTACCAAGAGCATATAACTGCATAGTTTGAAGAGGTCCGCAGGGCATTAAACCATTTAGAATACCTACCATAAATGGAGTTTTAGGCTTGTTCTTTACAGAACAAAAGGACCAAGGTAGTTTTATTTGCAGCTTCCTAAATAAAGAAAAACCAGCCATATTAAGCCCCATGATGATCATAAAGAAACCAGCAAACAGTTGAAGAGCAGCCTGAGTTTTTATAGATAGTGAAAGTATTGACCCTAAGGCACCAATAATTCCACCTAGTACTGTATATGATATTACTCTTCCTAAGTTATAAAGTAGCGTAGGCTTAATTGCTTGAAATTTATTGGTACTTTCATTAGATAAGCTTTGAGAGAGCATTATCCCACCACACATTCCCACACAGTGTATGGAGGTGAGAACTCCAACTACAAATAGTACAAAATAGGTTGCTCCTTTAAGCATATTGTTCATATCAAAGCCACCAGTAGAATTACCTATAAGAATAATAGCGATTGCTAACATTAATATACCGGCAAATCCAAAATTAGAGGAGTTCTCAGTGCTATAACCAGCACTATGTATAGAATCTTTTATATCCTTTAGGCTGCAAAGTTCAGAGTCATATTCTATTTCTACAAATTGACCACTGTAGTTAGCCTTGGCGTTAAAAACTCCTACTAATTTTTTTAACGTTCTTTCTATAGTTTTTTCGCAAGATGTACAAGTCATATTATATACTTTTAATCTTCATTTTTTCTTCACATCAGACTTATATAATAGAGCACAAACAATGAAAAATGATTATAAATAATAATCTTAAATAAAAATTGAAGGAGTTGTTGTTTATTTGCATACTTTAGTTTGTGTGAAACAAGTACCGGATACTACAGAAATTAAGATGGATCCAAAAACAAATACATTAGATAGATCAAGTGCACCTACAATTATTAATCCTTATGATGCACATGCAGTGGAAGAAGCTGTTAAAATTAAAAATAAGTTTGGAGGTAAGGTTTCTATTATATCAATGGGGCCACCACAAGCAGAGGAAGTTATTAAAAAGTGTATTGAAATGGGAGCTGATGAAGGGTATCTTCTTTCAGACAGATCCTTTGCAGGGTCTGATACTCTAGCTACAAGTTATATACTTTCAATGGGAATAAAAAAAGTAATGGAAAAAGAGCCAATTGACTTAGTGTTTTGTGGAAAGCAGGCTATAGATGGAGATACTGCTCAGGTTGGACCAGGTATCGCATCTAGACTTGGAATACCACAGTTGACATATGTGGAAAAAATAAAATGTTTAAATTTAAAAAATAATACTGTAGTAATACACAGAAAAATTGATAATGGCTGTGAAGTTGTTGAGTCAAAGCTTCCATGCTTAATTACAGTAGAAAAAGATATAAACGATTTAAGTTATTCTCCACTGCCAAATATTATTAGAGCAGCTCGTTATAAATCAACAGTTTGGGGAATTAATGATTTTAAAGCAGACATGAGTCAGTTAGGACTTAAAGGTTCCCCAACTTCAGTTCGACGTATATTCCCTCCACCTCAAAGGTCTGGTGGAGAATTACTGAAGGGAAATATTGATGAGGTGGTAAAACAGCTTACAGATAGCTTGAAAGGAGGAATAGTTAGATGGCAGTTATAATTGCAGATTTTTGTATTGGATGTGAATCCTGTATCCCAAGTTGCCCATTCGATGCCTTGCGGATTAATGGAGAAGGTAAACTAGTAGTTAGTAAAGAAAAGTGTATTGAATGTGGAAAGTGTGTATCGGTGTGTCCAGTTTCTGCATTGAGTATTTTAGGTGGTAAAAAGCAAGTTAAAAGTAACCCGCAGAAAGATCCTAAAGAAGATAATAAAATTTCAAAGTCAGAAAAGCATACAGGAGATGTATGGGTTTTTGGGGAGCAATTAGAGGGTAAACTAGCCTCTGTTACCCTTGAACTCATTGGTGTTGCAAAGAAACTATCTTCAAAGTTAGATGTAAAAGTATGTGCAGTTTTATTAGGAGATAAAATTGAATCTATAATACCTGAACTTTTTGTACATGGTGCAGATACCGTATATGTTATAGATGATGAAGTATTTCATTTTTATAGAGCTGAGACTTATAATAGGGCTTTCTGCTATTTAATAGATAAGTATAAACCGGAAATATTGCTAATGGGAGCAACAACTACAGGGAGAGATTTAGCTGGTGCCGTTGCAACTGCAATGAAAACTGGACTTACAGCAGACTGTACTCAGCTGGATATTGACTTAGATAAAAGAGTACTACTTGCTAGTCGTCCTGCTTTTGGGGGAAATATAATGGCGACTATAGTATGTGAAAAACATCGTCCCCAAATGGCTACTGTTCGCCCAAGGGTTATGCAGATGCCAGAAACTGAAGCAAATAGAACAGGCTCTATAATTAGAGAGACATTTAAAATTGAAGAAAAATCACTTAGAACTAGAGTGCTTGAAATTATTAAGGAACAGTCAGAAAATGCGAAGCTTGAGGATGCTAAAATTATAGTTTGTGGAGGAAGAGGTGTGCAGAATCAGGAAGGATTTAAATTACTGGAGGAGCTAGCAAAAGTCCTTGGGGGAGTAGTGGCAGGAAGTCGTGGTGCTGTTGAGAAAGGTTTAGTGGATTATAAACGTCAAGTTGGGCAGACTGGTCAAACCGTGGCTCCAAAGCTATACTTTGCTATAGGAATTTCTGGTGCAATACAGCATACCGTTGGAATACAGGGAGCTGAAACTATAGTTTCTATAAATACAGACTCGGAATGCGAAATGATGAAGTTGGCTACCTACGGAATACAGGGAGACATATTTGAAATATTGCCTAAGCTAATTATTAGTTTTAAGGAAGCACTTGGAGATATTTCACAGGCAAAAACTAAAGATTTATGTGCAATTACGAAGGAGGTTTAAAGAGTGGCTGAAAAATTTGATGTTATTGTTGTAGGTGCTGGTGTTGCAGGACTTTCAGCAGCATATGTAATGGCAAAAGAAGGTCTTAATGTTATTGTTATAGAAAAAGGTAAATACCCAGGTTCAAAAAATGTTATGGGTGGTGTATTATACCGCCACATGATGGAGGAAATTATTCCAGAGTTTTGGAAGGAAGCACCTCTTGAACGTCCTATTGTTGAGCAAAATTTTTGGTTATTAGGTAAAGAGTCTGTAGCAAAAACAGGGTATAAAGGAATGGAATGGTCAAAGCCTCCTTATAATAATTTTACGGTTTTTAGAGGCAAGTTTGATCAGTGGTTTTCAAAAAAGTGCGTAGAAGCTGGAGCATTGATTGTCAATGAGACTGTTGTAAAGGAATGTATTGTAGAAAACAATAAAGTTGTTGGTGTTAGAACAGATAGACCAGATGGAGATATTTATGCCGATGTAGTTGTTCTAGCAGATGGTGTTAACTCACTACTAGGTAAAAGTCTTGGCTTCCATAAAGAATGGCGTAAAGACCAGGTAGCTCTTGCCGTTATGGAGGAATTAAAGCTACCTTCAGATAAAATTGAAGAGAGATTCAATTTGGACAAAGGTATGGGGGCAACTATAGAAATGTTTGGTGACGGAACTTTAGGTATGGTAGGTACAGCCTTTATCTATACAAATAAGGAGCATATATCCATTGGTTGTGGAGCATTACTTTCTCAGATGAGTGAGAGAAATGTTAAACCTTATGAATTGTTAGAGTATATAAAGCAGCATCCCGTTATAAAACCTCTAATTGCAGGAAGTGAAGCAAGTGAGTATTATGCACACTTAATTCCAGAAGGTGGGTATAATAGTATACCTAAATTAGTAGGAGATGGTGTTCTAGTAATTGGTGACGCAGCACAGTTTGTAAATGGTATTCACAGAGAGGGATCAAATTTAGGAATGACCTCTGGACGTTTTGCTGCTGAGACTATTATACATGCAAAGAAGCAAGGCAAATTCAATGAACAAACACTTTCACATTATCAGGAACTGCTTAAAGAAAGTTATGTTATGAAAGATCTGAAAAAATACAAAAATGCATCTACAACTATGGAAGAAAATCCACAGTTCTTCAATCATTATATACCAGCAGCTAATAAGGTAATGAGTGAAATGTTTACTGTAGATGGAGTATCGAAAAGAGAAAAGCAAAAGTTAGCTATTAAACACATGGCTGGTGGAAAATCTATATTAAGTATGGGTATGGATGGATTTAAAATATGGAGGGCGATGAAATAATGGAAGATACAAAAGTAAAGGTTAATATTGATGATAAGCTGTATTTAAATACCTATAATGTAGATACTCTTTCACATTTAGCCATAAAAGATCAGAAGATATGTGAGAATTGTAAGGAGAAGACTTGTACATTCATTTGCCCAGCCCGTGTTTATGAATGCAAGGATGGATATGTTACTGTTGGTTATGAAGGTTGCCTTGAATGTGGGGCCTGTCGTATAGCTTGTTCTCATGATAATATTGATTGGAACTTCCCAAGGGGAGGTTTTGGTATACAGTTTAGGTTGGCATAATAGAATTATGAGTTATATAAAAATAAAAAATCTGAAATGTGATTAAATGCATTCCGGATTTTTTTATTTTAGTTATAGTTTGTAATTAATAATTATGAGATATAGTTATTGTAGTATATTTGAATATAATTTTTAATTACGTCGATAATTAATATTATATTAATTACAAAGGAAGTGAAAATGTGGAAAAGAGCGTTATACATAAATTTTGTGAAAAAGTTAAAGACTATTCTTTTTCAATTGATTATTGGGATGGATCAAGTGAAAACTATGGTCAAGGAGCACCTGCCTTTAAAGTTATATTTAAAGATAAAGTTTCTGGAATGAAGATATTAAAAGATCCTTCATTGGCTTTAGGAGAAGCTTATATGGATGGAATTATTGATTTTAAAGGTAATCTTGAGCAAATTGTTGAAACAGCCTACAAAATTCATATTCCTTTTTTTGAAAAGAAAGGTTTTCGTGGATTACAGAGGTTTTTTTCAAATGCAAATATATCAACTTCTCTAACAAAGCAACAAAAAGATATTAAATACCATTATGATTTAGGAAATGATTTTTATGAACTGTGGCTGGATGAAACTATGAGCTATTCCTGTGCTTATTTTTGTTCACCAGAGGATTCTCTTTATCAGGCTCAATTACAAAAAATTGATTACATATTAAAAAAATTACAGCTGCATCCAGGAGAAACATTACTAGACATAGGTTGTGGGTGGGGTTGGTTGATTATTCGTGCTGCACAGCAATATGGAGTAAAAGCTTTAGGTGTAACCTTGAGTGAGGAACAGTATGCCAAAACAAAGCAGCGTATTGCCGAATTTGGGTTAACAGGGCAGGTAGATGTAAAATTGATGGATTATAGAACCCTTGCAGAAAGTAATAATGGTAAATTTAATAAAGTAGTCAGTGTTGGAATGGTAGAGCATGTGGGAAAAGCAAACTTACCTAGGTATATGGAGGCAGTTGAGAAACTTCTTGTTCCTGGAGGTATATCTGTTTTACATTGTATTACAGGAAAGATTGAGATGCCTTGCAATCAATGGATTAGTAAATACATCTTTCCAGGTGGATATATTCCTTCAATTCGTGAATTGATTTATATTTTACCTGAAAACGACTTTCACTTATTAGACGTAGAAAGTCTGCGTCTACATTATGCAAAAACTCTAGAACATTGGTCTAAAAACTTTGAAAACAATATACAGCGTATTCAAGAAAAATATGGTGAACGTTTTATCAAAATGTGGAGACTATATCTCAATTCTTGTGCTGCTTCTTTCCGTGCTAGTGATTTAGATATTCATCAAATTATTTTTTCAAAAGGAATTAATAATAACTTGTCAATGACAAGGCACCATTTATATCAATAAATACTATTGTACACTGCATATTATTATATTTTTTTACACATAATATCTTTCGTGTAAAAGATATAAAAAGGAGTGTTCAAAATGGGAACTGCAACAATGGTAAGAAATAATTTTCAAACATGCATAGATGCATGTGACAAATGTGCACAGGCATGTTATGTCTGTTATGATGCTTGTTTAAATGAACCTGATGTTAGTGCAAGAAAGAATTGTGTAAAAATGCTTATTGAATGTGCAAAAATGTGTGAAATGTCAGCAGGACTTATGTCTATGAATGGACAGTTTGCAAAAGAACACTGCAATATGTGTGCTAGAGCTTGTGATGCATGTGCACAAGAATGTTCAATGTTTAAAGATGACCATTGTCAAACATGTGCAGATATTTGCCGTATGTGTGCAGATGAATGTAGAAAAATGGCTTCAATGTAATAGCCTAAAAAAACAGTCAGTAACTTTATTAGGTTACTGACTGTTTTTTTATTAAAATAATACACTTACTGCGCAACATCTTACAGTTGTGACACTGTTTTTTACAAGTATGAATCAAACAATATATAAATTAATTATACAACAATACATTTATATATTTATTAATTGTATAGGAGCAGTCTAATGTTTCATTATAAAGTAGAAAATTATAAAAAAGCACCTATCAATAATCAAATCTTCATAAAATATTTATAAGATTCTTGTATAATGCAGGAAAACATATAATCCGACAAATTGGAATAAATTGTGACGTTCTATATTTTTAGACACTTTGGTAAAATATTTAATATAAATATAGTGTTAATTTACTAAAATATATTATTTAGTATGAATGTATTACTTTATCCATTTGCACTAAATAAGTATTAAAGTTAGGAGAGGGAATATTGAATAGGAGATTAAAGCAGCTTTTGATAGCATTAGCACTTGCAGCAACAGTCAATAGTGTAGTTTTTGCACAACCGGCATCAAATAGTGGTAATTCATATTCAAAGGTTCAAGAGCTCGAGGCAAGTATAGAAAACTTGGACAACCAGATAGAAGGGGTAATGGATAAAATTGCTGATAATAAAAAGCAAATAACAGTAAAAGAACAAGATATCAAGAATTCAGAGAATGAATTAAAAACAGCTGAAACTGATATGAAAAAACAAAAAGAACTATTTAACAGCAGAATGAGAGCACTTTATATAAATGGTTCTGATGGATATTTAGGTATGCTTTTAGGTTCTAGCGGACTTGGAGATTTTATTTCGAGAGTTGATATGGTTAGCAGAATCATAAACTTTGATAATAAGGTTATCTCAAATTATAAGACAAAACAAAAGGATATTGCTGATAAGGTAGACAAGCTAAAAACAGAAAACAAAAATTTATTGGCGTTAAAATCTGAGAATGAGAGTAAATTAGATGAACTTAATAAAAATAAAAATAATCAAAAAAAGCTAATAGAGGAAGCTAAGCAGCAACAGAGACAATATGCAGTGGTTGAACAAACTGCCGTAAGTGCAGCGGTAAACCAGGTTGCTAGTATAAGAAGTGAAGCACCTAAGATAACTCTATCTAGAGGTAGTTCAGCTATAAGTAATAATAATGTTGTAGCATATGCTTCAAATTTTTTAGGAACACCGTATTTATGGGGTGGAACTACACCCAGTGGTTTTGATTGTTCTGGTTTCACTCAGTACGTATATAGACACTTTGGAATTTCTGTAGGAAGAACTACATATGACCAAATAAAAGATGGGGTAGCTGTATCAAGAGATCAATTACAGCCAGGAGATTTAGTTTTCTATGGGAAAGGCGGTAACCCCACTCATATGGGGATGTATGTAGGTAATGGTGCATATATACATGCTCCTCGTACTGGAGATGTAATTAAGATTTCATCAATTGATAGGAGCGATTATATAACAGCTCGTAGGGTTAAATAATATGAAGGTTTATCAGTATATATATAATTTCTCCATAATTCCTGCACAATTAAAGTTTATAATAAAAGCATAGAGAAGGAAAATAGAGGAGAGATTTTTATGAAAAAGAGATTAATTGTTTTGATGACAACAGCAATATTAGCTATAGGAGGAATTTCAGTAGCTTATGCGGAAGGAAAAGATTATATAAATTCTAATAAAACAAATGGGAATGTAAGTTATCAGGATACAAGTAATTTTAATAATATGGCACAAATTATGAGAGAAAATGGGTTTAGTGATGCAGCAAAAGCTATGGAAAGTAAAGATTTTGATTCTATGAATAAGTTTATGAATAACTTAACAGATGAAGATTATAAGAAGATAACTGATATAATGAAAAATAATGGCTATGCTCCAATGGCAAAAATGATGGGATCTGTTAGTAGACAAGACATGATAAATATGCATCAATCCATGATGAGAAGATAGCAAATGTAATAAAAGATGAAATTTAGTGAGAGATACTAAGTTTCATCTTTTATTATATTTTGTTAACTATTCTAAATCTATAATCAAAATAAGAACCAGGTTCAATTTTAGGTGTAGGTTGAACATCTGGAGAGATATTTTGTGGTGTTCTAAAATTATAAATAAATTCACCGTATAGTTAACCAGTTAAGTTCTTTTTTACTATTTTATGCACTGCCTTCATAAAAACTACATAATAATTAGATATAATATGAAAAAGTTTAATAAATTTTTCAATATTTATTAAAAATAATCTAAAATTAGAGAGGATGCAAAGATATCAAGAGACTAGCTACAAGCAAGTCCTTTAGCCTTTTTTATGACAATGGACAACTTACACTAAGTGGTATGTTTATTGGTAACATGGTATATATTTATGCATCTCGTATTGGAGGTATGGTTAAATAACTATAAAAAAATCAGGTATTAATGTATGGTTATGGGGGAGTATAAATGAAAATATTTAAAAATTTAAAAATTGCACCAAAACTTATAAGTTGCTTTCTACTAATATCACTTCTTATGGCTGCAGTAGGGACCATAGGAATATTGCAAATAAAAAGGATAAACATGAATTCAGCTTCAATGTATGAAGATAATCTGTTACATTTAAGAAAAGTAGGGGCTCTGAAAGAAAATTTTCTACAAATACACTCTGATTTAGTATATCTTTTAACTATAAAAGATTCTTCAAAAAAGCAACAAATAGTAGATGAAATAAACAAATTAACAGAAGATGATATGAAAATATCAGAAGGATTTAAAGATTCCAATGCAACAGGTCAGGAAAAGGAGTTACTAACTAAATTCAACAAAAATCACGAAGATTACATGATGGCACGTAAAAATTTTATGCAATTAATAGACTCAAACAAATATGATGAAGTTCAGATGGCTTTTGATATGGTATTAGAATCAAGACAAAAGACCTTTGACAGTATCAATGAACTTATAAATATAAATCTAAAAGAAGCTCAAGAAGCTAACGAAACTAATAAATCAATATATAAGACAGCATTTAATACTATGGTTTCTATCGTAATATTCGGTTTTATTATTGCCATACTGCTAGGAATATTAATATCAACATCTTTATCAAAAGGAATGAATAAGGTTCTTTTATTTGCAGATGCTCTGGGAAATGGTGATTTAACTAAAAGAATTGATATTTATGCAAAGGATGAAATTGGTAAGCTTTCTGAAGCTTTAAATAAAGCAGTTGAAAATACTCGTAATTTAATATCTACAATAATTTCAAGTTCAACCAATATGAGTAATTCTAGTGAAGAGATATCTGCAACTATAGAAGAAATCTCTGCAAAAATGACTAATATTAATGAATCAACTAAAGAAATATCAGCTGGAACAGAGGATTTAAGCGCAACTTCAGAGGAAGTAAATGCTTCAATTCAAGAGATAACTTCAAATACGACCGAGCTTTCGGATAAGGCTAAAGACGGTGATAGAGCATCAAATGAGGTACAAGCTCGTGCAACTGAGATAAAGAATAAAGGATTAAAGGCTATTGATATTTCCAAAAATATATATAAAGAAAAGCAGGTAAGTATAGTCAAAGCCATAGAAGACGGAAAAGTTGTTGAGGAAATCAAGGTTATGGCAGATTCTATAGCAAGTATAGCTTCTCAAACTAATCTTTTAGCACTCAATGCTGCTATTGAATCAGCAAGAGCAGGAGAAATGGGAAAAGGATTTGCAGTAGTTGCAGATGAAATACGAAAGCTTGCAGAACAGTCAGCTAGCAATGTTTCAAACATCCAAAATGTCATAATACAGGTAAATGAAGCCTTTAATAACTTATCTAATAATACCCAGGATATACTGGCTTTCATTGATAATAATGTTAATCCAGACTATGAACTGTTTTTAGAAACTGCAGAAAAATATGAGAAGGATGCTGCTTTCATAAAAGCTATGTCAGAAGAAATAGCAAGTGGTACGGCACAAATATTAAACTCTATAGAACAAACTAGTTCAGCTATTGAAAATGTATCAACAACAGCACAACAATCTGCATCAAGTTCTGAAGGAATACTAAATAGTGTCGATATAACAAGTGTTGCAATTGAAGGAGTAGCTAAATCAGCTCAAAGACAAGCGGAATTAGCTGAGGAGTTGAATAGTTTAGTGCAGAAGTTTAAAATATAAATGTCACAGCGGGCACAACGATTCTCATGGAGGTGGTTGTTGTGGTGGCGGTCATATGAATCACAAAGACCATAAAAAACACAGTGAAGAATACATTGAGAACTCAACGAATATGAGTACAGATACTGTGCAAGACCCTGTATGTGGTATGATTATATCTAAGGCAGATGCTATATCAAGAGAGATAGATGGCAAGACATATTATTTTTGCAGTAAGAACTGTGCCGATGAATTTGAAAGAAAGCATACAGTACGATAAAGTGATTATTAAAAAGGAAGTTAGTGGATAGTTTATATTAAGAAAAGATGATTGGAAAGTTAATGTATATATATATTGCTATTGAGCTAAAAAATTCAATAGCAATTTTAAGAAAACTTTTATCACCCCCTTAGAGGGAGGGGCAATGTATGGATAAAGAAACTTTTAAGATTAAAGTTTTTTAAAAGTCAATAAAGATAAACTATTTTATTTTCTGTTTATATAGGAGGAGATTTAGATTAAAAAGATATTAATAGCTGATGATGAAAAAAATATGCTTTGGGCATTAAAAAAAGCATTTAAGAATGAGGAGTATAAAATAATTACAGCATCTGATGGTTTAGAAGCTATTGATATAGTCCTAAATAATGATATAGATTTAATATTACTTGACTTTAAGATGCCCAAAGCAGATGGTATGGAAGTACTAATAAAAGTTAGGGAAAAAAATCTTAAGATTCCAGTTGTAATGATTACAGCCCATGGAACAATGGAAAGTGCTGTTGAAGCTATGAAGCTTGGAGCCACAGATTATATATCAAAGCCCTTTAACATTGATGAATTAAAAGTAATAATAAAAAATGCACTTAATATAGGTAATATGCAGGAAAAAATAGAATTACTTACAGAAGAGCTTAATAGTAAATCTGGAAAAACTATAATATATAAAAGTGAGAAAATGAAAAGCATATTAGACGTAGTAAATAAGGTTGCAGATAGTAATGCAACAGTACTAATAACTGGGGAAAGTGGTACTGGAAAGGAACTAATAGCTAATGCCCTTCATTTTGGTAGTAATAGAAATAACAAACCATATGTTAAGGTAAACTGCGGAGCTCTTCCAGAAAATCTGCTTGAAAGTGAGCTTTTCGGTCACGAAAGAGGGGCTTTTACAGGAGCTGTTTCAAAAAAAATTGGAAGATTTGAACTTGCAGATGAAGGAACCTTATTTTTGGACGAGGTAGGGGAGCTGACTCATTCGATTCAGGTTAAACTTCTTAGAGTTCTTCAAGAGAAAGAGTTTGAAAGAGTTGGAGGAACCGACACTATTAGAGTAGATGTAAGAATACTTGCTGCAACTAATAGAAATCTTTTGGAGATGGTTAAAAAAGGAGAATTTCGAGAGGACTTATTTTACAGACTCAATGTAATACCAATAGAAATTCCTTCACTAAGAGATAGAAAGGAAGAAATACCGTATCTTGTAGACTTTTTCGTAAACCGGTATTCAACTAATATAAAAAAAGGTGAGATAAAATTTTCAGATGAGGCATTAGAAGCACTTGTGAATTATAAATGGAAAGGTAATATAAGAGAGCTTGAGAATTTTATTGAGAGACTTATAATTTTGAATGATGGAAAAATTATTAAAATTCCTAATCTACCAAAAGAAATTTTATGTTACCATAGTGAATCAACAGAATTTATAATCCCCGATGAAGGAATTAATCTTGATGAAGTTGAAAGAAGCCTTATAATACAAGCACTTAAAAAGGCGAATAACAATCAAACCAAAGCAGCAAAGCTTTTGGGAATTACAAGACATACTTTGCTATATAGAATGGAAAAACACAATATTAAGTAATTTAAAACAACTGGTAGTATAAGCCAGTTGTTTTAATTTTATAAATACAAAATATCTGGTATAAAACTTGCTGTAAAATATATGAACCAATTAAATAAAGGAGGAAATAACACAGATAGGTGTGTCAAATAACACAGTTAAGGTAGATAAATAAAAAAAGTAGGTGTGAAAATGAAATCAACTATTAAAACAAAAATATTTATAGGATTTAGTATTATTGTGATTACTTTGATGCTTTATTTAACTATGTACTCTAAGGGAGAGCTTCATGATTTTTACAGAAGGTTATACTATATCCCTATAATAATATCTGCATTTAAGTTTAGATTAAAGGGTTCAATTATATCAGTTATTGCCATAATATTACTTTATGCTCCGCATCTTGTACTGTATTTCAGAGTAACAGATACAAATATTGTAAATCAGATACTTGAAATAGTTATGTTTGTAGTTGTTGCATGTATAACAGGAACCCTTGTAGAAAAAGAATTTAGAGTGAAAAAGCTTTTAGAAGATCAAATCACAAAGATTACAGGTTTAGAGAATTATACAAAAAATATTTTAGACAGTATTTTAAATGGTGTTATTGCTATCGATAAAAACCTAAAAATCACTTCCGTTAATAAAGAAGGTAAAGATATATTAGATTATCAGGATTATCCTGATAAGTATATATACGAATTTTTTGAAAGTAAAGAAGTAGTTAAGAATCTGTTAAAATATGCTTTAGATTTTAATAAAAACATTATAGGTTATGAAACATATAGTATTGATAAGAATGGAACTAAAGTTTCCATAAGAATACATTCCTATGTTCTTAAAAATCTACTTGATATATCACAAGGAATGGTACTGATAATCGAAGATATTTCTCAGGTTAAAAAGCTGGAGGAACATATAAGAAGAACTGAGAAACTCTCAGCCATAGGTGAGCTAGCATCAGGAATTGCACATGAAATTAGAAATCCTTTGGGAATTATTAAAACAATTGCTCAAACTATTAATAAAGATGTGGAAGATGAAGAAACAAAAGAGGGACTTGAGATTATAGAGCATGAAATAGATAGAGCTAATAAAGTAATACAGGGACTTTTAGATTTTGCAAGACCTAGTATTTTTAAAAATGCAGTTCAATATTTAAATAAAACTATAGATATTGTAATAATGATAATAAATAAGTATGCGCAACAACATAAGGTTAATATAAGTTTTAATTATGAAAATGATGTTACTTCAAGTGTCGATGAAGATAAACTGAAGCAGGCATTCATAAATATCATTTTTAATTCAGTCCAAGCTATGCCAAGGGGTGGGAATATTTATATAAATCTATATAGGAAAGGTAAATGGAATATTATTTCATTTAAGGATGAAGGCTTGGGTATAAATAAGTGTAAATTAGAAAAAGTATTTGAGCCCTTTTACACTACAAAAGAAAAGGGAACAGGACTTGGTTTATCTATAACTCATAGAATTATAGAGGAACATAAAGGGTATATACAGATTGAGAGTGAAGAGGGAAAAGGAACTCAAATAGATATTTATTTGCCATTTATGAAGTGAAAACTTGAATCAGATGGAGTTTCAAACTCCACCTGATTCTTAGTTGAACGAATTCAGGGACGTAGCCGCTCTAATACTCCCATCTTAAAGAAGATGGGAGTACTAGAGCGGGTAGTCATCGGATAAAATCAGAATAATACTGCTTTAGGAATTTGGCATGAAAGTTGCTAGATTATATATATATATGAACCAATTAGTCAAAAGGATTGATTTTATCGAGACTCTAGGTCAAATACTGGTTATGGATTTAATAGATTATCTATTGTTTAGAGGTTTGGGAAGGAGGACTGTTTGGAAATGTTGAACCTTATTCAAAATTTGTATTATATAACGCATTGGATGTAGCATATGACACAATGATTGGAACAATTTCATTTATTGTAGGTGGTGCAGAAGTATCAATTATATATCAAATATATAATTGGTATACTCCCTTACCGAGGGGGGTTATGCTGTGAAAAATTCAAGGTAAACTATAGTATTTGATGAAACTAACTTATTATAATTAACGGTATACATGATAATAAAAACAGCATTGAGAAGGAGGTAGCTTACGTTTTACCGTTCCGTAGGCGTAAATAATTATGAATAGTATGACACATTACATGGCTTTAATAATGGGAAATCAACCATGGAACTTACTCATTTTTATGGCAATACCAGTTATTCTAGCAGAAACGTTAACTATAACAGAGTTTATTGTTCTTTTTAATAAAAAAAAGAATGGTACAGCTTTTAGAGAAGTGGCAGCAGAATTGGAATCTACCCAACTTTTCAATAAACAAAAGGATAGTACTGCTAAAAAAATAAATAAATTTGTAGGGATAGTAGGTGGACTTTACTTTACTGTTATATTTGCTTACTTACTTGCAACGGCAGCTATTCCTTTAACGATAAATGGCGAATGGGACACATGGGTAGATGTTGTAGCATTAGGTTTTTATCTTAGTAGGGTACTTTGCTTGTTACCAATAGCACTTATGGATCTCGGTCTAATTTTTAAAAATAAATCAGAGGAAGAGAAACTACAGATTCACTTTAAATTAATTGTTGTATTCTTAATTGTAGCACATATTAATATGATATTTGGTATGCTTAGTCCCGATGTAGTTAGAATGGCACCCCCAATGGAAAATATGAAAATGTAGTATATATTTGAGTAAATAACGGAGTGACAAACAAAACTAATTAGTAAAAAGGAGGAGCTTACGGTTACCGTTGCGTAAGCATAGTACAATATGAATAGTATGACACATTATATGGCTTTATTAGCTAGCAATCAACCTTGGCATTTAATCATCTTTATGGCTATACCAGTTATTTTGGCTGAAACATTAACTATATCAGAGTTATTTATAATTTATAGCAGACAAAAAGATGGTACTGCTAAAAAAATAAATAAATTTGCAGGAATATTATTTGGATTTTACTTTACAGGTATATTTATCTATTTGCTAAATACAGCAGTTATTCCATTAACAATAAATAGTAAGTGGAATACTTGGATAGATGTTGTAGCAGTAGGTTCATATCTAAGTGGAGTATTAGTTTTATTACCTATATCTCTTATGGAATTAGGAGTACTCTTCAAAAATAAGTCAGAAGAGGACAAATTGAAGCTTCACTATAAACTTATATCCGGTTTTTTAGTAGTTGCACATGTTGCGATGGTTTTTGGGATGTTAAATCCAAATTTATTTATGTAACTAATTAATATTTATATCTTTAAAGTTAAAAAACACAATCTGACTTATAGCATAAAGTCAGGTTGTGTTTTTAACTTTTATATTATCTATATTTTCAATCATTGAATTTACAGCTATATCTACAGAGCTTTTCATTTCTGTGTATAATTTTCACCTATAAAAAAACCAACTATTAAATAATTGTTAACTAAAGTAATCCACATAATATCTACACAAGTATTATGTATTATAGGTACATAATAATAAGTTTAGTAGAGTGTACCAATGATAATTGCTTAATGTTAACAAGTACTAATCTATTGGTAATATAAACTCAAAGGAGGTTTTTATGGTTAGAAAAATTATTGCAGGAATAACAGTAGCATCAATAGTATTTGCATTAAGTTCTTTATCGCCCTATTCATATATAAAAAATAATATTGGATATGATAGTAGTCAAAATAGTATTGATAGCTTAGAAAAAGTATCAATAAACACAGATCTTAATAACATTCTAAATCGATTAAAACATATGCAAATTGTAAGATTGTCTAAGGTCGGATATATTTTAATCTCACATAATATGCAAGAACAAGATATTCAAGATAACATTCGTAACATAAGAGAAATTCAGGTAGTAGAAGCACCTAGAAATATAGAGATTATTAAACCAATACAAAGAACACCTGTAAATAGAGATTTTAAGTTAGGAGATATAGATCAGAATACTAGTACTGTTGTAAATGACCCAGGATATAAGTATGAATGGGACATTTCATATACACAAGCTGATAAAGCATGGCCTTTAATAAATCAAAAAAGAGAAGTAAAAGTAGCAGTTTTAGATACAGGAATAGATTATACACATCCTGATTTAAAAAATAGAGTATTACTAGATAAAGGTTATAACTTTATAGACAATAGTTACGATGTAATAGATGATAACGGGCATGGAACCCATGTATCAGGAATTATTGCTGCTGAAGCAAATAATAAAGTAGGTATAGCAGGTATAACTGGAAACCTAGATGTAAAGATTATCCCAGTAAAGGTACTTGATGAAAATGGAGAGGGAGAAACGGATAATATAGCCAAAGGTATAGTATATGCAGTAGATAAGGGTGCTGACGTAATTAATTTAAGTTTTGGAATCAAATCTAAAAGTAGATTAATTGCAGAGGCAATAAATTATGCTAAGAGTAAAGGTGTATTTGTAGTAGCTGCTTCTGGTAATGAAAATGAAAACAGCGATAACTTTAGTCCAGCTGGTGATGGTGCATTTACGGTAGCTGCAATGAACTATAATTATAAGAAGGCTTATTTCTCCGACTATGGAAATTCTATAAAGGTTGCTGCGCCAGGTGTAAAGATATTAAGTACGGTTCCAGGCGGTTATGAAGCATGGGATGGGACAAGCATGGCTGCACCAGTAGTATCGGGAATTGTAGCTATGGTCAAAGCGGAAAATCCTCAGTTATCTCCAAGTCAAATAGAAGATATTTTAGACAGCACAGCTAAGGATATTATGTATACGGGTAAAGATCAACAATCCGGGTATGGACTTATAGATGCATATAGTGCTATTAAAAAGGTAAAAGAACTGGAAAAGAATAATAAATAATTAAAAACGATTATCACTTGAAATTAATAATCATCTTCATAAAATCTTCATAATAAATTCGTATAATGTTATTAATACATAATACAAGGAGGATTTATTTGTGGAAAATACTATGAAAAGTTCGTGGAAAGGTGCGGTTTTTCCGTACATAGTTTATGTAATGTTCTTTTTAGGAATGGGGTTAACCTCTGGATCTATAGTTCATATGCCTTTAGACCCACATAAGTATACTATAGTTTTATTTGTAGGCATGGGTGTATTTGTTGTAGCATCATTGTTAAACGAAATAGTTATAGACAAGAAAAATTTATCTATAGGTAGTACAATTAGACTTGTTATATTTTCACTTTGTCTATCTGTGGGAATAGGTATGATAAGTGGTGGTATTCAACATTTTGATGATGTAGCTGAATACGCGGCTTATTTAATTCCTGGTGGAATAATTCTTTCATTTACTAGCTTCTTGTTTAAAAATAGCATAAAGTTAGGTATAAAAAAAGGTTTGCCGGTGTTTGCTATAGTTTTAGTAATCGCGTTGTCTTTAAGTTTTATATTGAAGAACGTAGCGGCAAATATGCCTAAGGCAGAGGGGCACAGTCATGGACAGGCTGAAGAAGAATTAAAAAGCTCTGTAAATCTAGAAAATGCACCAAGTAGTTCGGTTTCAAGTAATGAAACTTATTATTTTACTGCAAATGAAGAGGGAAGTATATCTAAAGTAGATGCCCTAACTAATAGAATTTTAGCTACTATAAAAGTAGAAGGAAGTGTTCACAACGTTCAAATGTCACCAGATGGAAAAATTTTGGCGGCAACATTGATACCTAAAAATGGAGAACATGATGATCATGGTTCTGTTCACGGCCATGGGCTAGTTTTATTCTATAATGCTGAGACTAATGGATTAGTAGCAAAGGTTCCTGCAGGAAATCACCCTGCACATGTTGTTTTTACTAATGATGGAAAGCATGTATTAGTTACAAACTCTGATAAAGATAGTATAGCAATAATAGATGCAAAATCTTATCAGACAGTAAAAACAGTACAAACAGAAAAAGGACCTCATGGTTTTAGAATATCAGAAGATAGCAAGTATGCATATGTAGCTAATTATGATTCAGACAGCATAAGTGTTATAGATATCAATGAAGCCAAAGTAACAAACACAATAAAAGTTGGAAAGAACCCAGTGACAACAGCAATAACTGACGATAACAAAACTTTGTTAGCTACGGTAAGCTCAGAAAACGCAGTAGCAGTTGTAGATATTGAGACTAACAAGGTTGAAAAAATTAAGGTGGGTGAAAGTCCAGCTCAAGTGTATATACAAAAAGATAACAAATATGCATTTGTAGCAAATCAAGGAACAGAAAGTAAGCCGGCTAACAGTATTACAAAAATTGATTTATCTACAAAGAAAGTAGCTGAAACCATAGAAGTAGGCAAAGGAGCCCATGGCATTGTAGTCAGCGATGATAACAAATTTGTTTATGTGACGAATATGTACGATAATACAGTTAGTGTTATAGACAATTCGAAAAACAAGGTAATAGCAATAATACCAGTAGGAAAGAAGCCAAATGGTATAACTTATAAAAACTAAAGTAAAGAGACTCATGGTAGACTGAAAACTATGGGTCTCTTTATTCTATTGAAATATAAGTTGGATATTATACTTTAAGTAAACTAATTGCAGAGGCAATAAATTATATTTAGGATTTTAACAGTGCTTCAATATCAACTTTAAAAAAGGCATCAACTATCTTACTATCAAATTGAATATCCTTATATTTCAAAAGTTCGCTAACGGCTACTTCATGAGGAAGGCCATTCCTGTAAGGCCTATTTGATGTCATTGCATCATAAGAATCTGCGACACAAATAATTCTAGATTCAAAGGGGATATCAATTCCTTTAATACCATCAGGGTAACCTCCACCTTCAAATCTTTCGTGATGATGAAGTATCATTGGTAAGGCTTGGCTCAAAAAATCAATAGTCTTTAAAATATCAACGCCTATTGAGGGATGTTCTTTTATTTTACCAAATTCTTCATCAGTCAGTCTGCCAGGTTTATTTAGTATATAATCTGGAATGCCTATTTTGCCAACATCGTGAAATAAAGCTGCGAGTTCAAGAGTTTCCAACTGTTCCTTGGGTAAGTTTAGTGCTTGGCCAATTGCTAAAGAAATTTTGGACACACGTTCTGAATGACCAGCTGTATATTGATCCCTTGCATCAATTGCCTTTGATATAGCAAGTATTGTACTTTTATATGTCATGTTTAACTTCGAATAGGCAAGTTTAATATCATCTGTATTTTTTATTAATTCTTCATTTTGTTTAGCCAGCGTTACTGATGAATTATATACAATCTTTAATAATAATAGATACAAGATTAAAAGACCAGATGATACAATTATAGTTGACATTTTTGTAACCTGGTTCATATGCATCTGTATTTCATCATAAGGTTTAACAATCTCATAGATTCCTACTATGGATTTATTAATAGAAATTGGTATATATATTTTAATTACCTTCATCACTATATTCTCATACTGTAGATTTGTAATAAAGTAACTGGGTTTGCCACTCAATCCTTGATTAAAAATCTTTAGATTACTAGGTTGTTTTTCAGTAATATTCTCATTGCTTGAATAAATAATCGATTTACTATTATTCCAAATCATTGCTCCTAATATGTTGTTTTCTTCCATAATGTGTTTAAGCTTGCTGTCTAAGACTTTACATTTTTCGTTAGATAGTGTTTGCGAATAATCATTTAAAGATAGTTCTGGTTTAATTATGTAGTGAATAGTTAAATGAGACATCTGCTCTATTGAATTTATCTTATCATTTTTCATATGAGTATTCATAAATAGCACTATAGCAGCACCTGTAAATATAAAAGCAATAAGACTATAGGTAGTAAAATATCTTAAAAGTTTCAGCTTTCGCATAGCTTTACCTCAATTTTAAATTTTATTTGTATTTTTATTATAGTATGGATTAGTATTGGTTCAAATGTTTACTCCTTCATATCTAAGAAAGAGAATTTAACCTACATTTAAGATAATGCAATTTGAAATATAAATGTAAATATCAAAGTGAAAACTCAGCACTTCAAGGGTGCTGAGTTAACTTTCTACAAATTATGAATGTAAAGTAAAAAGTTTAATGCTTTATTACCTATAACTTATGCCATTAGGTGTTTTGTCTACTGGAACTGTTGCTATTACTTTATTACTGATATTATCAATTGCACTGACAGTATTATCGTACATATTAGTTACATAAACAAACTTATTATCAGCACTTGTTACTACTCCGTGAGCACCCTTACCAGTTTCAATTGTAGCTACGACTTTTTTTGTAGTTAAATCAATTTTATTTACAGTATTTGAAGGATTATTTTCAGTACCTTGATTTGCTACGAAAGCAAATTTATCGTCAGATTGAATATAAACCTGTGCTGGACCTACTCCTGCAGGTATTTTTTCTACTTTATCTGTAGCAAGGTCTACTATAGCTAAAGTATTTTCACCATTTACAGTTACTACAAGAGTTTTGCCATCATTTGTTATGCCAGTAGTTACAGGCGTTTTTCCAACTTTAATTTTCTTTAATTCCTTAAAGCTTGCAATGTCTAAAATACTTACAGTATCTTCATTCATATTAGCTACATAAGCAAACCTACTATCCTTTGAAATGCGGAAACCATGAGGGCCATTACCAGTAGAAATTTTGCCTACTACGTTATAATCTTTTGTATCAATTACTGACACATTATTGTCTTCATTGTTTGTTACTAATGCATATTTACCATCTGATGTATATACTACGTGAGCGGGGTGTTTACCTACCTCTACTTTTTTTATAAGTTTATTTGTTTCAACATCATAGAATAATGCTGAGCCATTCATACTCATAGTACCATGTTCAGTTTTACCTTTTTCCATCATAACAGCTGAGGTGGCAGCTACTATTTTGCCATCTGGTGAAACTTGCACATTATGTGCAGAGCCATCTGCTTTGATAGTTTCTAATACTTTATTTGTTGACGCATCTATCTTAGAGAGACTTCCTCCTTCATTTGCGGAATAGTAGTAGGCAATCTTTTTCTCCACTTTAGTTTGAGTAGGAGGTTGTTCATTTTGTTTAGCAGTTTCATTCTTAGCTGCATTACCGCAACCTACTAAAGTTAAAGTTAGTGCAGTTATGGCACCTATAACTTTGAGATATTTAGATTTAAACATTAGAATCATCCTTTCCTAAAATTAATAATCATTTCCATAGTGTTATTGTAATTAATTCATATGAAGGAATTATGAAGAATTTATATTGTTTATTAGCAGATATATACTAAGGTTACATTTTAAGTTCAATAATTAGTATAGATAAAATTAACTATTTTTATTCTATAGCCCATCGTAACCTACGTTTGAGTAAGTATTAAGCTTTTAGATAATATGTATAGCTCTTCTCAAGATTGTTTTTATTTAACATTTCAACATTTTCTTTGAAATTTAAAATTATGGTGTTTTCTTTATAATTTCTTCACAAATATTAGGTATCATGATAACAGAAATGTATAAGAAGTAGAAATTTATGAAAAAATAAAATTTAAAATACCCTTGCAATATTTTATAAAAAGGAGAATTATAATCACATATCACCCCAGGGGGGGGCAGAGTGTGAACGAAGAAAAAAAGAAAGCACTTCAATCCCTAAAAACTTCAAAAGGTCAAATTGAAGGCATAATAAAAATGATAGAAGACGGCCGGTACTGTATAGATATATCTAACCAAATAATCGCATCTCAGTCGCTTTTAAAAAAGGCAAACATACTAATTTTAAAACAGCATCTTAATCACTGTGTAAAGGATGCTTTTATCAATAATACTGGTGAAGAAAAGGTTGATGAAATAATAGATTTACTTTCTAAGCTTATGAAAGATTGATAAGGGATTCTATAAGAAAATAGTATTTTAATCTAAAGGCTTGAGATGAGCCTTAATTATAAAAAATTTAATGTAACTAAATAGATATGAGAAATGGAGGAAAAGTAAATGTCAAGCAGAACTCTAAAAATAGAAGGAATGACCTGCGCTGCCTGTGCCAAAGCTGTAGAAAGAGCAACTAAGAAAATAGATGGTGTTAATGAAGCTAATGTAAACTTTGCAACAGAAAAATTAACTGTAAGCTTTGAAGGCTCAAAGGTTAGAGTAGCAGATATTAAAAAAGCAATAGAAAAAGCAGGATATAAAGCCGTAGAAGAAGAGACTACTGCAGATGAGGACAAGGATAAAAAAGAAAAAGAAACCAAAGGTCTCTGGAATAGATTTATAATATCACTGGTATTTGGACTTCCACTTCTTATAATTGCTATGGTACCAATGATTTTAGAGCAGTTTAATTATATGCTTCCATCAGCTATCGATCCAATGATGCACCGAGAAGTATATGCAGTTATACAACTTATTTTAACAATACCAATCGTAACTGCTGGGAAAAAATATTTTACTGTAGGTTTTAAGACCTTGTCTAAAGGAAGTCCTAATATGGATTCACTTATAGCAATAGGTTCCTCTGCAGCAGTTTTATATAGTGTTTTTTCAGTATTACAGATACTTTTAGGGAACTACGAATACCATTTATACTTTGAATCTGCAGGAGTAATACTTACATTAATAACTTTAGGTAAATATTTAGAGTCAGTAGCAAAAGGGAAAACTTCTGAAGCTATTAAGAAGCTTATGGGACTTGCTCCAAAGATAGCAATAGTAATCAGAGATGGTAAAGAAGAGGAACTTCCCATTGATGAAGTAGAAGTTGGTGACATAGTAGTAGTAAAACCAGGTGAAAAGTTCGCTGTAGATGGAGAAGTTGTAGAAGGAATTACTTCTGTTGATGAGTCCATGCTAACAGGTGAAAGTATGCCTGTAGAAAAAACTATTGGAGATAAGGTTATAGGAGCTAGTATAAATAAAAATGGTTCCATAAAATATAAGGCAACTAAAGTTGGTAAAGATACAGCACTAGCTCAAATTGTGAAATTAGTAGAAGACGCTCAAGGTTCTAAAGCGCCAATAGCAAAACTTGCAGACGTAATATCAGGTTATTTTGTTCCAGTGGTAATTGGATTAGCATTAATTGGCTCTATAGGATGGCTGTTCTATGGTGAATCAGCAGTATTTGCTCTTACTATATTTATATCAGTGCTTGTAATAGCTTGTCCGTGTTCCTTAGGACTTGCGACACCAACAGCTATAATGGTTGGTACAGGAAAAGGTGCTGAATATGGTGTTCTTATAAAAAGTGGTACAGCATTAGAAACAGCTCATAGAATACAAACTATAGTCTTTGATAAGACAGGAACAATAACTGAAGGTAAGCCAAAGGTTACAGATATTGTAACCACAGGAGATGTAACTGAAGATTACTTACTTCAATTAGCGGCATCTGCAGAGAAAGGGTCAGAACATCCACTTGGGGAAGCTATAGTTAAAGGTGCAGAAGAAAAAGGCTTAGAGTTTAAGAAATTAGATTTGTTCAAGGCAATCCCAGGTCATGGAATAGAAGTTACTATAGATAAGAAAAAAGTGCTTTTAGGAAATAGAAAACTTATAATTGAAAATAATATTTCCTTAGAAAACTTAGAAGATACATCAAATAGACTAGCAGCTGAAGGTAAGACACCAATGTATGTAGCAGTTGAAAATAAACTAATTGGTATAGTTGCAGTAGCTGATACTGTAAAAGAAAACAGTAAGAAAGCTATAGAAAAACTTCATTCTATGGGAATAGAAGTAGCTATGATAACAGGGGACAATAAGAAAACTGCTGAAGCTATAGCAAAACAAGTAGGCATAGATAGAATACTTGCAGAGGTTTTACCGCAGGATAAAGCTAATGAAGTTAAAAAGCTTCAAGCTGAAAATAAGAAAGTGGCTATGGTTGGAGATGGTATAAATGATGCACCAGCTTTAGCACAGGCAGATGTTGGCATAGCAATAGGTTCTGGTACAGACGTTGCTATGGAATCTGCTGATATAGTTCTTATGAGAAGTGACTTAAAAGATGTTGTAACAGCAATAGATTTAAGTAAGAAAACTATAACAAATATCAAACAAAATTTATTCTGGGCATTTGGGTATAATATCTTGGGTATACCAGTAGCTATGGGTGTCTTGTATATATTCGGAGGACCACTATTAAATCCAATGATAGCAGCACTTGCTATGAGCTTAAGTTCAGTATCAGTACTTACAAATGCATTAAGATTGAAGGGCTTTAGACCAACAGTGTAAGGTAACAGGCTCAAAAGTTAACTTTAGAACCTTGTTTATCTATATAAATTTCACAAACGGAAGGGGAAATAAAAATGAAAAAGAAGATAATAGTTGAAGGTATGAGTTGTGGACATTGCGTTAACCATGTAAAGACTGCTTTAGAAGAACTTAATGGAGTGAATAGTGCTAGCGTTGATTTAAATTCAAAAACTGCAGTGATTGAAGCTAGTGGTGAAGTTGATGATGCTGCTATAAAAGCTGCTATCGAAGATGCTGGTTATGAAGTAGCAGGTATTGAGAAAGCTTAATTGAACCTAAAAATAATTATAAAAGTAAGAAAGGTGATATGTTTTAGAGTGAAACATATCACTTTTTTTATGGTAAGAGTAATGTTGATTATGAGTTACTATTTTTGATAGTTTTCAAAGAGCATATGTCCATATCGGAATGAAAAAAGATGAAGTATTAGGCCATTATATACTAATAAATATATATCTATAATGAGTTTTCATTACTTAATTTAGAGATTGCTTATTAATTCAAGATAATTTCTATTTAATATTATTCTCTATATTGTGGTTCCTCTGATTTTACAAAATCAAGTCTACATTGAAGTGTCTGTGCTATATTTTCAGTTGTTTGAGCTAGTTGTTTAAAAGTTTGTTTAGCTTGTTGGTCGTTTGTATCCATAGAAAATGTTTTTAATTGGGTAGTTAATCCTTGAGCACTTATTAAAGCTTTTTCAAGTTTATTTACTGTAGCCATATTGAATCCCTCCTTCAAAGTATAAAGTTAGTATGTGTAGATTATAAAAACTTAAGTTATATACATAATGTAAGCATTTATTGCCTAAAATATACTTTAGAGATGATATTAATATGCAAATACAACTTAGTCAAAAATAAAGAATGTTTTGGAAGAGGAAATTTGTATAGTTAGGGAAACAATGCAACATATTCAACAAGGTGAACAAAGGCATGGTCAAGAACTTTTACATTACATGAATAGTCATGTAATGTAAAATAAAATTAAAATAAAATTAATATAAAGGTGATTTTATGAATATATATACTATTTTTTTTCAAGGAGAAAAGTTAAATATACTTGAATTATTTATTAGAACATCCATTTTATACTTTATGTTATTTGGTTCAGCTAAGATAATGGGATTTCGTCAACCTGGTATATTAACTTCATACAACTTTTTAATGGCCGCAGGAATCAGTCACATTGCAGCTTCTCGTATGGTTAATCCTAAAGCAAGATTAGTAGACGCAATAGCTATAATTATATTATATTATACACTTTAATTAATTTGTTTATTTCATACTTATATTTTAAAGTTCCATCTGTAGTTTCTCAAAAACCTATTATATTAGTTAAAAATGGAAAACTAATAAAAAATAATGTTTCAAAAGCAAAACTAACAATTGATAATTTGATTTCAATATTAAGACAAAAAGATGCACATAATCTTGAAAAAGTAGAGTATTTAATCGCTGAATCCACAGGGGATTTTAGTGTTGCTGTAAATAATAATAGTCTTCCTATAACTAAATTAGATATGGCAATGGCTCCCCCACAAGATATTTTATCTGAAATTCTTATTTATAAAGGGAAAATAGATGAAGAAATTCTTAAAAAGAATAGATTAAGTTATGATTGGATTGAGAAGGAACTTAAATCTAATAATATAAGTGATATTTATTTAGGAATTTTAACTTCGGATAAAAAATTATATATAAGTCCATAGGAGGGAGTTTATGTTGAGGGTTTTTGGTGTTATTAAAAACATTTCGCTATTTGGGTATATCATAAGAACCTTTATAGTAGGTATAATAGCTTTTTTTGTAGGAAGATATATATCAAAAAGAACTGTAAATCAACTTACTTCCTATGACTTTGTATTGGTATGGATACTAGGAGCTCTTACAGTTGCACCATTACTAGATGGAGAGATTTCATTTACGTATATAATTGTTCCATTACTTACTTTATTTTTTTGGCATTATATATTTACTTTTATATCTTTAAGAGATAGAAAGTTGTCTTTATTTTTTAATGGGAAACCTATAATTTTAATAGATGATGGTAAGATAATAAGAAAGAATTTAAAAAAACATTTCATAAATATTGATTTGCTTATGAGTGAATTAAGGCTTAAAAATATTTTTGATATTTCAGAAGTTAAATATGTAATTCTAGAACCTAATGGTCATTTTAGTATTATAAAAAAAGAATCTAATAGACCAATTACTCCAACTGATTTCAATTTATTTGCTAAGCCAGTAAATTTACCTTTAGTTATTATCAATGACGGTAAACTATTTGAAGAAAATTTAATTAAATCAGGAGTAAATAAAGAATGGCTTATAACTAATCTTAGTATGTACAATGTAGATGATATAAAAAATATTTATTTTGCTACCATGGATAGTTCTAAAAAATTATATATTGCTAAAAAAGATTAATAATAATAGAATTTAGTTACAACATTCTTATATAGTACATCAATAAGAAATCTAAGATAGACATATGCACTTTTATCTTTTGTACCTATATAGCCAATAGTAGGTAGAACGAAAGTTAGATATTCTGAATGAAATTGTTTGAGAATAGGAAGTTCTGGATTGGATACCTCAAGGCAAACTAGTTTTCCTCTTTTCATAACTAAATTTATAATATTCTACAGATTATTTTAAGTCTACATTACTTCTTTACTATTAGCATTAGGTTTTTTAGTATCGCAGCAACTTCCTTTTTTATTACTACCCATCATCATTAGTGAAAACAATTAAATAGACCTACCTTTTATTTTATAGAAGAAAATTGAAATAATAAGGATAGCTCCAAATTGTGCTTGTAGTTTCGCTGTTTCCTGGTCAAGAGTTGCTAATCCAGAAGCAGAACCATTGGATATACTGAAAAATTTAAAATAGTGTTAGATAAGAAGGAGTTGTTTTTTATTTGCATACTTTAGTTTGTGTAAAATAAGTACCGGATACTACATAAATTAAAATTAATCCAAAGACAAATACCTTAGATAGATCAAGTGCACCTGCAATTATCAATCCCTATGATCCACATACTGTAGAAGAAGCTGTGAAAATTAAAAATAAGTTTGGAGGTAAGGTCTCTATAATTTCAATGGGACCACCACAAGCGGAGGAAGTTATTAAAAAGTGTATTGAAATGGGAGCTGATGAAGGTTATCTTCTTTCAGACAGAGTCTTTGCTGGTTCCGATACCCTAGCTACAAGTTATATACTTGCAATGGGAATAAAAAAAATAATGAAAAAAGAGCCTATTGACTTAGTGTTTTGTGGAAAGCAGGCTATAGATGGAGATACTGCTCAGGTTGGACCAGGCATTGCATCTAGGATTGGAATACCGCAGCTAACCTATGTGGAAAAAGTAAAGTCATTAGATTTAAAAAGCAATAATGTGAAATGATGAAGTTGGCTACCTACGGAATACAGGGAGACATATTTGAAATATTGCCTAAGCTAATTATTAGTTTTAAAGAAGCACTTGGAGATATTTCACAGGCAAAAACTAAAGATTTGTGTGCAATTACGAAGGAGGTTTAAAGATTGGCTGAAAAATTTGATGTTATTGTTGTAGGTGCTGGAGTTTCCGGCCTTGCAGCAGCGTATGTAATGGCAAAAGAGGGTCTTAATGTTATTGTTATTGAAAAAGGTAAATATCCTGGCTCAAAAAATGTTATGGGCGGGGTATTATACCGCCACATGATGGAGGAAATTATTCCAGAGTTTTGGAAGGAGGCTCCTCTTGAACGTCCTATTGTTGAGCAAAATTTCTGGCTCTTAGGTAAAGAATCTGTAGCAAAAACAGGGTATAAAGGAATGTAATGGTCAAGACCTCCTTACAATAATTTTACAGTTTTTAGAGGTAAGTTTGATCAGTGGTTTTCGAAAAAGTGTGTAGAAGTTGGAGCCTTGATTGTCAATGAGACTGTTGTAAAGGAATATATTATAGAAAATAATAAGGTTGTTGGAGTTAGAACGGATAGACCCGATGGAGAGATTTATTCGGATGTAGTTGTTCTTGCTGATGGGGTTAATTCACTTTGGAGATACGGAAACCGTGAGGGCCATTACCAGTAGAAATTTTACCAACTACGCTATAACTTTTTACATCAATAACTGATACATTGTTGTCTTCGTTGTTTGTTACTAATGCATATTTAGCATCAGATGTAAATACTACGTGGGCAGCCTGCTAAAACTAAGGTCAACGCAGTTACAGTAACTAAGAACTTAATGGATTTAGATTTAAACATTAATATCATCCTTTCTTAAAATTAGCAATTATTTGCATAATGTATAAGTTGATTAAAAACTTGTATTTTTGTAGAAAATTTATTTTCATAAATGTTAAGCCATCTGTTTCTATTTAGATATTTCCGAATTAGTATTCTTTTAATATAGGGGTTTTATTCACATAAATCTCGGCGAAATCTATTAGAGTGAAGATTACAAAATAGTATAAATGCTTTTAATAATAAAATGGCAATATAAAACTACTTGTATATAATTAAATATGTAAGGAGGCAATCATTTTGAGAAAAATTTTATTAATAATTCTCCTATTAATAGTTCTTATAAACCCTATAGATGTAAAAGCAGAGGATAAAAGTTATACTATAGACAAGTTAAACATATCTGCTAAAATTACTGAAAAAGGTGATGTTGAAGTTGTTGAAGAATTAACCTACAACTTTCATGAAAGTTATAATGGTGTTTACAGAAACCTTGCTAAAGATGGTAGCATTGGTTATAAAGTAGGACAAGTATCTATAAAGGGGAAAAATAATAATTTAATTTCTTTGCCTTACGCTAATGACCCCACAAACAATACCTATCAAGTTATTGATTCTAATGAAAATACACAGATAAAAGTATTTTCAAAAAGTACTGATGAAATTAAAACCTTAGTATTCAATTACACAATTCTTGGTGCTGCAAAAAAGTATACGGATATTGGAGATCTTAATTGGAAATTTTATAAGGTTGAAAATAATATGAACATTAAAGATGTAACTTTGAATTTATCATTAAAGGATTCTAAGTTTAATTCTGATAAATTTAAATATTGGTTATATGTAGATGGAGGAAATTTTAAAACAAACTATGATGCTAACAGTATTACTGTAACAGGAAATAATCTTACGACCGTTTTAGGTATAAAAGTTAATTTTCAACCAGACTTTTTAAAATTACCTACAAGCTCTGGTGAGAATATGCAAAGCAACTCTTCTAATAAAAATAACTATGTAGATAACAACAGTAATACAAATAGTTTAGAAAAAAACATACAAAACAATTCTTCTGTAAATAGCAATTCGAATGGAAATAATTCAGATTACTTAGGTCCAGTATTTTTTAGTGCTTTAGTAGCCTTTATACTTATTTTTATTTATATAAGAAGTACTAAAAAATTTAAAAAGGCTCTTGAAGAATATAGAAGCAAATATGTTTTCTTTAAGGAAGATACCTTAGATACTGCCCCAAGTGATCTTCCACCAGCTTTGGTGAACTTTTTATATAATGAAAAAGATGTTTCCAATTCTGCTATACCTTCTACATTGTTTTATTTATGTAAAAAAGGTTATTACACCTTTGAAAAAAATAATAAGAAAAGTGATCATAGGGAGGATTTATGTTTTATAAGAACCACTAATGCTATTAGCCTATCCTATTATCATTTAAAACATTTTATAAATTGGTTCGCCCAATATGAAGAAAATCGTGTTTTTACCCTAAAATCTATACAAGAAAAAGTAAGCTCTAGAAGTGAAGCCCTTGCATTTAAAAATCAATTATTTGATTGGAAGTGTGCAATAAAAGAAGACACTAAAAGTCTAAATTTCTACACTACTATAGAAGGTAAAACTGTTCTAAGTAATGTAATCTATAATGAAAGACTTAAATGGCTTGCCTACAGGAAACATCTTTTTAATAGCTTTATAAACAATAATAACTCCATATGTTCATTGGATATTAATGAAGCTTTAATTTATGCATCTGCTTTAGAAATAGAAGAACTTTATTCAGAAGGTTTCTCTAAAAAGTTATCTAGTGATTCCTACAACTCTGAATATGAAGATTCATACAATAATTCTGCCTTTCTTACGAATCTTTATATGTGGGATACTATTGATGATACAGTAAAAGACAATTCTATAGATTGTTCCAATAGTAATAACTTTGGAGGGGGCAATGACAGTGGCTTTGGTGGTTCCTCTGGAGGTGGAGACTGTTCTGGCGGAGGAGGCGGTGACTCTGGAGCTTTCTAATATCCTCATAAACGAATAATATGATAATTAGATAAATAATAAAGATAAAAAGTGACAAGTTTTATAATCTAAATTCGCCACTTTTTTCTTAAAGTGTGCATTTATTTAAGTTTGGAGGATAGCATTATGAAAAAAACAATTTACAATATTTTGTCTAATATGATATTTCGTGGTCGTAATGCAGCCAATATCAAAGAAAAAGCAATCACATCAAGGCAATTTTCTTACGAAATTGAAGTTATCGCTGAAAATTTATATGTACCCTGGGCCATAGCGATAAGCGATGAAGGCAACCTATATTTTACGGAGCGGTCTGGGACAATTAGAATTATTGAAGATGGTAAACTTCATCCACAGCCACTCATCACATTTCGTGCACCCTTTGTAAGTCAGGGGGAAGGCGGCTTGATGGGTATTGTCCTAGACCCAAATTATTCACAAAACCATTATATGTATGTTATGCATTCATATGCAGAATGAGATAAACATAATACAACCAGGAGCCAATTATGGCTGACCTCTCGTTCAAGGAGATGAAGACTCGATGTCAGTTATGATACAAAAGCCCTTGATACACAGCGGAGAAGATACATGGGCACCCTCTGGTATTGCCTTCGCAAATCAAGGACCATGGCAAGGAAAATTACTTGTTGCTACTTTGCGTGGACAACAACTACTTGCTATCACGTTGAATGGAAAAGGAACGGTAGTGAAGAATATAGAATCATGGTTGAAGAATGAGTATGGACGTTTGCGTGAGGTTATTCAGGGGAAAGATGGATCAATTTACCTGACAACAAGTAATAGGGATGGCAGAGGGAATCCTGATATAGCTGATGATAAAGTTATCCGACTCATTCCGAAATAAAGCTATATTTTGGTAAAATAGAATTAGTGAGTAGTAATATTAAAAAAAGTTTTGGTGATAGATTGATATTGGATGTAGAAAATTTAAAAGTTTATTCAGAGGATAGAATAGGTATTGTAGGTGTAAATGGAGCAGGCAAAACTACATTGATTAACTAAGTTCCGGTACTTTCTGTAATTTTTTTAAAAATCCAAATCTAGCAGAAACATTACCTATAATAGAAAGTCCACCTGTTTTTCAGCAATTAGCAAATATAATAGTTAATTGGATTGAAAAAATAAGATAAAACCAGTGCTTCTTAAAGAAGTACCGGGTTTATCTTATATAATTATTGAGTATATGTTTGTCTGATTTTTTCTAAATCAGCCTTTTTGATGTCATCAACTACTTCTATAATACCTAGAATTTTACCATCCTTTACGATTCCGTAACCTCCAACTTCGTTGAAAGTAATATCTAAGTCAATAACTCCTTTTTTACCATCAAATGATTTAAATGCTTCAGCGGTTTTAGCTGATACTAGTTCAAATTTTCCTTCTGGGTTATCAAAGTCAGTTAAATCAAAGGTTAGTTTAGTTTTAATATTTTTATCTACTACAACTATAAGAGGCTTAAACTCATAACCAATACCTTTGATTGTTGCACTTTGATTCTTACCAATTACCATTGCAGTGTTAACTACAGCTTCAGTTGGAACTTTGCTTAAATCACTTCCATATATGCTTGGAGCCTGTTGTGTATTTGATGAATCACTACTAGGTGGTACTCCACCGCTGCAGCAATTAGCGCCACCAGCGGCCGGTGCGGAAGGATCTGTCTTAGATGTATCAACAATGTCTAAGTTATCTACTACTCGAATTACACCTCTTATCATACCCATCCAACAGCTAAAGTTTATGTCTTTATCATTTGGTGTAAACTCTATTATATTTTCGCCATTATTCAATTGCTTCTTTATATCTAATGATGGTATTACAATTGCATTGTTACATGAAGTTATTTGTTTCCCATCTATTATCCATTTAACAGGCACACCTTTTTTTACATATAGCACATTAGGTGTATATCCATTTCTATCGGCGGTCATATTTACTACCTGAACTCCATCCTTTAAAACAGCCTTCGTACTATTAGTTCCAGAAGCAGCAAGAGATTGGCTACTGTCAGGCAAAAGAGAAGCTATAGGTGGAACAAAATTCACACCGGCTAAAGATAAACCTCTGTTACCCATTATAAGTCCTAGAAGAATTACAAGAATTCCACTAAATTTTAAAATCTTTTTAGTATATCCCTTGCTCAATAGGCCCGAAACTGCACCAAAAGCTAACATTAAAGGCACTGTACCTAAGGCAAATATAAACATAGAAATAGCACCTTTAGCAGCACTGCCTGTACCAAGAGCGTATATCTGCATAGTTTGAAGAGGTCCACAGGGCATTAAACCATTTAAAATTCCTATCATAAATGGAGTTTTAGGTTTATTTTTTATAGAACAAAAGGACCAAGGAAGTTTTATTTGCAGCTTTCTAAATAAAGTGAAACCTGCCATATTGAATCCCATAACAATCATAAATAAACCAGCGAAAAGTTGAAGAGCAGCCTGAGTTTTTATAGATAGTGAAAGTACGGATCCCAGCGCACCAACAATTCCACCTAGAACTGTATATGATATTACTCTTCCTATGTTATAAAGAAGTGCAGGTTTAATTGCCTCAGATTTATTGGTGTTTTCCTTAGATAAGCTTTGAGAGAGCATTATCCCGCCGCACATTCCTACACAGTGTATAGAAGTAAGAACTCCAACTACAAAGAGTACAAAATATGTTGCTCCTTTAAGCATATTGTTCATATCAAAGCCACCAGTAGAATTACCTATAAGAATAATAGCGATTGCTACCATTAATATACCAGTAAATCCAAAATTAGAGGAGTTCTGAGTGCTATATCCAGCACTATGTATAGAGTTTTTTATATCCTTTAAACTGCAAATATCAGAATCGTACTCTATTTCTACAAATTGGTCACTGTAGTTAGCTTTGGAATTAAAAACTCCTACTAGTTTTTTTAATATTCTTTCTATAGTTTTTTCGCAAGATGTGCAAGTCATATTATATACTTTTAGTCTTATATTTTTAATACTCATAAATTCACCTCATTATCTATTATTATTTAAGTTTCACTTCATATGATTACAGTACCTATGGATAAATATATTTAACAAGTATAATATACATAATAGTTATGTAGAATTTATGAAGATGTAGGTAGAAAACATTAAATTATACGATGACTATCAGCTCTAATATTCGCATCTTTATATGAAACTTCATATAAAGATGCGAATACTAGTTAAAATTTGTATAATATCTACATAAAATCTTCATAACTAATTGTTATGATATAGAAAAATAGATTTTAAGGAGGATATTAATATGGACATGAATATGACACATTATATGTCATTATTAGCTGAAAATCAGCCGTGGAACTTAATAATATTTATGGCAATACCTGTTATAATGGCAGAAACACTTACAATTACAGAATTTTTCATTATCTTCAAGAGAATTGACAAAGGTGGAATTAGGACTTTAAATAAGTTAGTAGGTATTTTTGATGGATTCTATTTTACTGGAATTTTTATTTACCTATTAATAAATGCTGTAATACCATTAACACAAACTGGAGGATGGCATACTTGGGTGGATGTAGTAGCAGTTGGCTTTTATCTAAGTGGCGTTTTCTTCCTTTTACCAATATCCTTAATGGAATTAGGAATCATATTTAAAAATAAAACAGCTGAGGAAAAAATGAAAACTCACTTTATTCTTGTAGGAGGATTCCTTGTAGTTGCACATATAGCTATGATTTTTGGTATGATAGATCCTCAAATTATAAGCAGTATGCCTGGTATGAAAATGTAAGAAAAATATATAGTATCAAAATGGTAAGGTATTCTCAAAATAGAACTGTTTTTTCTAGGAATGAAAAAACAGTTCTATTACTTTGTAAAACTTATCTGGGTTTTATATTTCGTTTAAAAGAATTTAGTTTAGAACATAATATTAATTGAAGTTGACAGAAATAGATAAGTATATTATTATTTGCTTATATAATAATAATTTCTAAGATTAGGAGATTTTATATGGAAATACAAGCTAAAATTTTTAAAGCATTAGCCCACCCATTAAGATTAAAAATAATTAATAAGTTATCTGATGGAGAGCTTTGTGTATGTAAATTAAATGAAGATGTTGAATTTAGTCAATCTAATCTATCTCAGCACCTTAGAATATTAAAGGAAGCTGGTATTTTAAATTCAAGAAAAGAAGGAATGTGGATGTATTATAGCATTACTAATAATAAGGTTTTAGAAATTATTTCTATGAGTGAAGAACTAAAATAAGGAGTGAAAAATATGGGAGATTTAAAGAAAATGGATATCAGAAATGTTGTTCGTGATAGCTACAAAAAAATTGCAATTGGAAAAAGTTCTAGCTGTTGTGGCTCTGAGGGCATATTAAAAAATTCTGCTGAGGAGATATCAAGAAAGATAGGATATTCTAATGAAGAACTATCAATAGTGCCAGAAGGGGCAAATATGGGACTTGGTTGTGGAAATCCTCAATTAATAGCAGGTATTAAAGAATCAGAAACAGTTATAGATCTTGGAAGTGGTGGAGGATTTGATTGTTTTTTAGCTTCGAAAAAGGTTGGAGATAAGGGATATGTTATTGGAGTAGATATGACTCCAGAAATGATTAGCAAGTCAAGATTAATTGCTAGGAAAAATAGATATAAAAATGTTGATTTTAGACTGGGAGAAATAGAAAATCTTCCTGTAGCAGACAATACTGCAGATGTAATTATATCTAATTGTGTTATAAATCTATCACCTAATAAACAAAGGGTATATAATGAAATATATCGTGTACTAAATAAAGGTGGCAGACTTGCCATTTCTGATATAGTTCTTATGAAAGAATTAACTGAGGAGATGAAGCAGGATGAAAAACTTTATTGTGGCTGAGTAACTGGAGCATCTTCAGTTGAAGAACTAAGAGTATATTTAGAAAAGGCAGGTTTTAGTGAAATTAGCATTGAAACTCATGAAGTTTCGAAGGAATATGCTGAAAAATGGGGGAATAACTTAAAAGTAGGAGAATATATTATGTCTGCTTCTATAAAAGGAAGAAAGGTATAAAGAATTCTTAAAATAAAAAATTTTAACTTAGGGGGAAATGGTATGAATAAAGAATTATGGGGAAAATGTGTGGAGTTTCATGGTCATGAATGTCCAGGACTAGCAATAGGCTATAAAGCTAGTGAAGCAGCTAAAGAAAAAATGGGGCTATCATTTTCAAAGGATGAGGAAATTGTCTGTGTAACTGAAAATGATGCTTGTTGTGTTGATGCAGTACAGGTTATAACAGGATGTTCTATAGGTAAAGGTAATTTAATATACAAAGATGCTGGCAAGATGGCTTTTTCATTTTTTAATAGAAAAAATGGGGAAGCTTTAAGAATAGTTTTAAAACCATGGAATAAAACCGGTGATAGAAAAAAGGATATGGAATATATGCTTGATGCACCCTGTGATGAATTATTTGATTTTAAAAAACCAAATTTTAATGCACCAGAAAAAGCTAGATTGTTTAATAGCATAATATGCGAAGGTTGTGGAGAAAGCACTGCAGAACATAAGATTAGAATAATGGATGGTAAAAAGGTATGCGGAGATTGCTTTAAAGAATATTCTAGAGGTTTCTAACATGGATACAAAATATTTTTTAAATTTATGGAATAATTCAAAAAAATATTATACTATGGAAGAAAAGTTTTGGGATGAAAGAGCTGAGGAGTTTAATCGAAAAGATATACAAGAAAAAGAAAGTAGAGATTTTTCCTGTATATTGGAGTTTATTGAAGTGGAGCAAGATAAGAAATTTGAAAACGTATTAGATATAGGATGTGGAACAGGATTTTATTCTATACAGTTTTCACAAATATCTAATCATGTTACTGCTACAGATATTTCTCAAAATATGTTAGATTATGCTGAGTATAATTCAAAAGAGAAGAATAAAAGTAACATAGTTTTTGTAAAAAAGCCTTGGTCAGAATTAGATTTAGAAGAATTTCAGTGGAAAGAAAAATTTGATTTAGTTTTCGCTTCTATGAGTCCAGCCATAGATAGTTATGAAAGCCTTATGAAAATGATTAACTGTGGAAGAAATCTATATTTTTTAAGTGGATTTGTAGAAAGAAAAGATAGCTTAAAGGATGAGCTTTCGAAAATAATTTTAGATTCTCATAGTAATAATCCTCATGGAAATAAAATATATAGTGCTTTCAATATATTATGGAATATGGGTTACTATCCAAAGATAAGTTATAAAGATTCTAGCTGGGGGAGATGCAAATCTGTAGATAAATTTTATGAAGAATTTTTGATTTACTTTGGAAGAACAAAAATTTTAACAGAAGAAGATAAATCTAATATTAAAAATTATATAGAAAATGAAGCTGTAAATGGTATGGTAGAAGAAAAGATAACTGCCAAAGTAGCATGGCTTTACTGGAAAAAATAGCAGTGTATATGTAGTGCTTATAAATAATCCATATATAATTATTGTTATTACTACTCAGGTATTCTAGAAAGGAAATTCCTTAGGAAAACTTATGCATAATGTAAATAAATAAGATGTTTTAAGGTTTATTACTGGCATTTGACGATAATCTTAAGTTGGTGTAATATGTAATTAGTTAGTGACAATTATTATACAAGGAGTGAAAATTATGGCAAATTGCAATTCATGTCCATCAAATAATTCATGCAGTAAAGATAAAGAAAAGTGCATGACGGAAAATAATCCAATGAATAATATTAAAAATGTTATAGGTGTTATGAGTGGTAAAGGTGGAGTTGGAAAATCCACAATATCAGTTATGCTTGCCAAACAATTGAGAAAGTTAGGTTATAAGGTAGGAGTTCTAGATGCGGATATAACAGGACCAAGTGTACCAAGATTACTTGGAGTAAAAGATAAAAAGGCAGAGGCTACTGACAAATGTATAGTTCCTATAGAAACAGAAGATGGAATAAAAGTTATGTCATTAAATTTACTAATTGAAGATGAAAATCAACCTGTAATATGGAGAGGTCCAGCGATTTCAGGAATTGTTAAGCAATTTTGGACTGACGTATTATGGGGGGATTTAGATTACTTAATAATTGATATGCCGCCAGGAACAGGGGATGTAGCTTTAACTGTAATGCAATCTATTCCTATTAATGGTATTGTTATGGTATCTATACCTCAAGATTTAGTTTCAATGATTGTGTCAAAGGCTATAAATATGGCAAAAAAAATGGACATTAGAGTTTTAGGCGTTGTAGAAAATATGAGTTACATAGTTTGTCCAGATTGTAATAAAAAGATAAAATTATTTAACGGAGAAAATGTAAATGATTTTTTAAGAGAAAGTGATTTGCAGCTTCTTGGCGAATTGCCAATGATAAGTACAATATGTAATATAGCAAGTCAGGGTTATGAGAATTCAAGTGAAAGCTTAGATGAATTATTCAATCCAATAGTAACAAATATTTTAGAAAGACTATAGAAGACAAGATGAATAAATTAAGGGGTATTTAAATGAGTAGAGTATTAGAAATTTATAAAGAAGGATATAATTGTGCAGAGTCAATAGTAAAGGCTATAAATGAAGAGAAAAAATTAAATATACCAGTTTCAGTAGCAAGTCCTTTTGGAGGAGGTATGACTGTTGGAAGTACCTGTGGAGCAATTTCAGGAGCACTTGTGGTTTTAGGAGCAGTAAAAGGAAGAGAAACAAATAAAGAACAAAATGATTCAAAAGGAATTGCTAAAGAAGTGATGAATAAAATTAGTGAAAAGTATGGAACATTTGAATGTAGGGAATTAAAGAAAAAAGATGTATCATGTAATGAAATTATAGAATATGCTTATGAAGTTATAGCAGAATATGTAAAATAAAAAATATAAATAGAATAATAGTTATTGATTATGTAATGAAGATATTTAGTTAAAAATCCCTGCATATACATTTTAAATGTATTGAATAATAGTATAATTGATATAAATAATGAAGTGAAAAAGAAAACAATCTAATAGTATCTGATGCCAATATAATGTTGATTGAATTATGTAGTAAATGCGGGGAGGATAAAATGTCAAGACCAACTAAGTTTAGAAGAGTTGAGTTTTTTCCGGAAGATAATTATTTTGTACCATGGGGAAAACCTAAATGTGAAATAGAAGAAATAGTTTTAAAGGTAGAAGAACTTGAGGCAATGAGGCTTAAGGATATAGAAGAATTAAATCAAGAAGAGTGTGCAGAAAAAATGAAAGTATCTCGTCAAACCTTTCAAAACATCATTGATAACGCGAGAAAAAAAGTTGCAATGGCCCTAACAGAAGGAAAAGCTATAAGAATTAGTGGCGGATATTATACTACAAACCATTGTAAGTTCAAGTGTATTGACTGTGGAGAAGTCTATGAAATAAATTATCAACAGGATAAATTCACTTGCCCTAATTGTGGTTCTCAAAGAGTAATGTGTAGTAAAAAAGCTGAATTTTGTGGACGCTGGTGTAATGGAGAAAACTTAACGTAATACCTAAATACTCATATAATCCATGGATTATATGAGTATTTTAGATTGTTATTTATTAAATAAATTCGTACGATAATTCCATTTCTAAGCATTAGATATGGTAAAATTAAAATAACAATACTATTAAATAAAGAGATGAGGAGAAGTTATGAGAAGGGAACACGTAACTTTCACGGAACATCTTCCTGTTAACGTTAGTTTAAATACAATTAAAGAGTACCCACTACATTGGCATAATTGTATAGAAATAATATTTGTTTTAAAAGGAACAATATATGTCCAAATAGAATCTGAGACATATGAGGTTTACGAAAGAGAAATTGAAATAGTTAATGCGGACGAGCCCCACAGAATATTTTCTAACAATGAAGACAACAAGATATTAGTATTTAAAATGGATCTAGAGTTCTTTGAAAAGTACTATAATGATGTGAAAAACATATATTTTTATACTAATTCAACGAAAGAGTGGGCACAAGAGGAAGAAAAGTATCAGGTTTTGAGAAGATTCTTATCCATACTTACTTGTGAAGCCATTCAAAAAAGTGATGATTACGATGAAGAGATAGAAAAATACATGGTAAAGTTGTTATTTCATTTGTTAAATCACTTTCATTATTTATTATACGATGAAGATAGTTTAAAAGAAAATGACATACAATTTGAACGATATCACAGAATATCTAAATTTATATATAACAATTACATGAATAAGATAAGTCTTCAAGACATAGCTGACCGTGAGTTTTTAAGCTCTTATTATCTATCCCATGAAATAAAAAATATGGCAGGTATTAATTTTAAAGAGTTTTTAAACTCCACCAGAGTTCATGAATCGGTGAAGCTTTTGTTGGATACAGAAAAAAATATATCAGAAATCTCTGAGGATGTAGGATTTTCACATACTCGTTATTATAATAAACATTTTAAAATGTATTATAATATAACGCCTCTGCAGTACAGAAAGAAGAACAAAATCCCAGAAAAAAAATATGAGAATATTAAGAAGTATAAAGAGCTTAATATGGAAGAGGCAATTGAATATATTTCTACATACCTTGAAGATTATGATAGATTTAACTACGAAAAAGAGATAATCAAGATAAATGTGGATGTTTCTGATACCGGTGGTGAAGTTAAAGATTATTGGAGAGAGATAATAAATTTAGGGGATGGAATAGAACTTTTAAAGGAGAGAGAGCAAAGCTTTGTAAAGGATATCCAAAAAAATATAGGCTTTAAATATGGTATAGTTCAGTATTTGTTCCATAAGGATATGAGTATTTATTTTAATAAAAACTTAGCTTTTCTTAATTGGAATGAAGTTGAAAAGCTTATGGAGTTTATGGTGGATATTAGGCTTATTCCTATAATAATTCTAGACAAGATATTTGATGAAATAGATTTGTTTTTAAGACTTTTAGAAAGCTTTATCTTATATTTTTTAGACTTATATGGCATAGAAGAAATCCAAACCTGGAGGTTTAGAATAGCAAAAAACCTTCCACAGGACTACATTGAAGCTGCCCAAGAAATATTTGATAAATATGAGTTAGAGGATATAATAGAGGAAGCCTTTGAAGAGGATAATACGGTAAATTCTATTTTTGACACTTCTTATATGGTTCCTTATATAGTTCATAACTTTATAAATGGAAAAAATAATATGTTATTTTTAAAAGCTTATGATACGGTAGAAGAAAGCTCTGTTATGAGTAATGAATTATTCTTTGGATCACCAGGGATAACAACTCTTAATGGTATAAGAAAAGCATCTTATTATGCATATTATTTTCTATCAAAACTGGGAGATGTTTTGATTAAAAAGGATGATGGATATATTGTAAGTAGTTATGAAGATAATTATCAAATTCTTATTTATAGTTTTAGTGAAGACCTTAATGAGGTTATAGAAAATGAGAATTCAATAAAACAAAGAAAGAAGAATTATGTTACTGAAAGGGAAATATCTTTGTCTCTTAAGAATCTTCAATATGATTATAAGGTAACTGTGTATGAAATTGGAGAAGAAATAGGATCTGCTTTTAATAATTGGACTTCTATGGGGAGACCAAAACGGCTTACCGATGAGGAGATGGATGTTTTATATAATATCTCTCAACCAAGAATAGCTTTAGATTTTGCAAAAAAGAAGCCTGTATATAACTTAATATCAAAGATAGAAGGGTATGGAGCTGTTCTAATTACTCTTCAAAAAGTACAAAAACACCTATTTTAGGGTGTTTTTTTGTTATTTCACAATTCATTAATATTTTAACTTAGACAACTTTGTACTTTTTGTTCAGCAACTTGGTGAATGTTGGAATATCAGGAAAACCTTATAATAGAAGTATGACGTGAAACTTGAAGCAGATGAGATTTCCAGTAGGTTAAATTACCTACCTGCTACTTAGTTGAACGAATCCAGGATCTTAGTGCCACTTAGTTCACAGCGGATTAGTGGCAGTTAGTTATTGGATAAATAATAAGTTTTGGGGTGAAAGGTTATGTTAGTAAATGGAGACACCAGGAGTGAAAAGAGCAAATTCTTAACAGAAGACATAGGTAAATTGTTGCTAAAGTTCTCCATTCCCGCTATACTCTCATTATTAGTAGCTGAAATGTATAATATGGTTGACTCATTGTTCTTAGGTCAAGTTATAGGGCCAGTAGGAATAGGAGCATTAACAATTGCATTTCCAGTGCAAAGATTGTTTTTTGCTATATCAATGCTTGTTGCAATAGGAGCCTCTAGTGTAGTTGCGAGAAGTTGTGGTGAGAATGATTATTCAAAAGTTAAAAGAATAATTCCAAATGCATTTATTGTATTAACTTCAATAATTCTATTTTTAGTAATTGGAATATTTATATTTAGAGATAGCTTAATCATAAAACTAGGAAGCAGCGAAAATATATTTCCATACGCAAAAGCATACATATCAATTATTTTAGCAGGTGCATTATTCCAAGGGTTAATGCTGCTAATGGCATATATTTTAACTGCTTTTGGAAATACAAAAATCGTTTTATCAAGTATTTCTATTGGTGCAATATGTAATGTTATAATGAATTACATTTTGGTAGTTAAATTTAATTTTGGAGTTGAAGGAGCAGCAGGTGCTACAGTTAGTTCACAAATAGTTGCCTTCATATATGCTCTTATTAAGTTTATGCAGAATAAAAAGCAGATGAACTTAATCTTTGAGAATAAATTAGATAAGAGTATAGCTAAAGGAATAATATTCATTGGTTTTTCTACATTTATAGTAGAAATATCAGATGCAATACTGGCGGTAGTATTAAATAAGATACTTGCTCAGATAGGAGGAGACACAGGAATAGTTGCTGTTGGTCTCGTAAGCAGAGTATCAATGATATTATTTATTACTGTTATAGGTATAAGCGCAGCTATGCAGCCAATAGTATCCTATAATTATGGAGCAGAAAACTATGATAGAGTTAAGAAAATAGTAGGACTTTCAATAAAATCAGTTACCATAACATCAATTTTCTTATGGGTATTAACAATGATATTTACAAAACAGATTATTGGATTATTTGTTAACGATCAAAATATTATCAACTACACTGTTAGCGCTTTTAGACTAGTAATTGCAGTATTCCCTTGTGTAGGAGTATATTTTGTTGCAATCTACTACTATCAAGCAATGGGAATGGCAAGAGCATCAGTATTACTTTCAATATTTAGAGAAATACTAGTCCTAATTCCACTTCTTCATATTATGGTTTATGGACTTAGGCTTGGAGTAATAGGAGCATGGACAGCGTACCCAGCTGCAGATATTATTTCATTTGTAGTGGCAGTAATTTATATTAAGTGCAATAGAGTAGAATCTATTGAGAATGTTCCTATAAAAATAAAAGCAAAAATTGCTACAGCATAAGGTGAAAAGATAATGCTAGCCTTTATATGCGGATAGTTTTTTATGTTGCAATTAGTTTAGCATTATAGGTATAATATGTGGAATAAGGGGCAATATTTGTTTTTAATTAATCTCTTTAATCTTTAAATTTAGGATTTAAAAAATAAATAATTATTAATATCAAAGTTAATTTTTTCACCAGTTCTTAGCATATTTCTTAAATGAAGCATTTTATTATCAAATTTACTTAGTGCAACTAGGTTTGATTTTTCAACATTATCTGTTTCAATTATTTTATCAATACCACCATTTTTTATTACAATCCTTTTATCTCCCATAAGAGCTAAAATAGGATCATGAGTAGACATTAAAACTATCTTTTCTTTTTTTACTAATAGTTCAAGAGCCTTTTTTCTGTCTACTCCTGCATTTTCAATTTCATCTATTAAAACAATTGGAGATTTGCTGAGCAGAGCAGTATCAGCAATCATAAGAGCTCTTGACTGTCCACCACTAAGTTGTGTAATAGGAACATTATTTGAAAATTCTTCACCAGCAAGTTCATTTGCACATTTAATTATTAATTTTACAGTTTTCTCAATTTCATTAATCATTCTGCTTTCTGCATGCATGGTAATAAATTCTGAAACAGTTACATCCATGACAAAATTCATATTTTGAGATAGTTGAGCGATAAGGTTATTTTCTACAGAAATCCTCTCATCTTCATCAGGAATTTTCTCATTAATAAGTATTTGTCTTTTAGAAGGTGTGTCTTTTTGAGCTAAACATTCTATATCGCCTAAAAGTCTGCTTTTACCAGAACCGGTAGGTCCGACAATAGAAACTATTTCTCCTGGTTTTAGTATAAGCTTTATATTTTCTTTCTCTCCAAGTTTATTATATCCTCCAATTATGGTTAAAGAAGTGATTTTATTTGCTTTTTCCGTAGTGAATTTGTTAGAATTTTCTATAAATAATATAAAATTATT